>PVML01017133.1_pt1 | contig 188033 bp, 190 predicted proteins | sample 1853371 | NCBI WGS metagenome assembly PVML01 (sample SAMN08533508, study PRJNA380276) | Human gut metagenome, whole genome shotgun sequencing project. | isolation source: participant 1, chromium library | host: Homo sapiens | collected 2017
CGTTCTTTGACAAGCTGACCGGGGTGCGTTTCCACTGGAACGCACCCCGGTTTTTCATACAAAAATGGAACCGGACGTCCCGTGGAGCGTCCGGTTCAGTGCGTGATGGAGACATTGCTGGAATCCTGGGCCGTCCGGTGGCTCAGGGCCTGTTCCTGGATCCAGCCCAGCTTCCGCCAGTAAAAAAGCGCGGTGACCAGAGGTGGTATCAGGTCGGAGATGGGTTCCGCCCAGAAGGTGGACGCCGCACCGAAGGTGGCGGGCAGAGTGAACAGGGCCGCGAAATAGACAGCCTTTCGGAAGAAGGACAGGGGGAGGGAAAACTGCATCATCCCCATGCCGTTCAGTCCTTCTACAATGGTGTACTGCACCGCCAGTGGGATCACACCGATGGAAAAGATGCGGATGACAGTCACGGCCAGGGCAGAAATCTGAGGATCCGGTGTAAAAATATGGGTGAAGGGGGCGGCCAGCAGAAGCCCCATCAGGCACAGAGTGGTGGTATAGGCCAGGGAGAGGAGCAGGGTGTACTTCTGGGCCTCCAGGATGCGTTTGGGCTGGCCGGCCCCCAGGTTGTACCCCAGGATAGAGGCTGTCCCGGCAGCGATGCCGTCCAGAGGCATAGTGACCACCAGCATGAAGCTCTGGGCGACGGTGGCCGCGGCTACCAGCAGGTCCCCTTGCTCCGGGCCGCCGTACCGCTGGAGCACCGCGTTGAGGGCGATGATCATCATATTATCCACCGCAATGATGACAAAGGGGGTCAGGCCGGTGAGCAGGATACGCAGCATGGTCCGCAGGCTGTATCCGCCGAAGGTGATGCGCACCGGCGGAATCGGACCGAACAGAAAACGAAGCACAAACAGACAGCTTGCCAGCTGGCTGAGCACGGTGGCGATGGCCGCCCCCTTGACGCCCAGGTCCAGCAGGAAGATAAAGACCGGGTCCAGAATGATATTGAGCACCGCCCCCAGCATCACCGACTGCATTCCCTTCTTGGCAAAACCCTGGCAGATGATGAATTGGTTCATCCCGGTGGACAGCAGGGCAAATACCGTGCCGGTGAGGTAATAGGAGTAGTAGTCCATGGCATAGGGCAGGGTCTCCGGGCTGGCGCCGAACAGCAGAAGGGCGGGGCGCCGGGTGGCATAGGCCAGCCCTGTCAGCGCCAGGGCCAGGCAGGTGAGGAGCAGGAAGCAGTTGGCCAGGACGCGCCGGGCCTCCTCCTGCCGCCCCTCACCCATGCGGATGCTGATGAGGGGGGAGCCGCCCACCCCCACCCAGAAGGCCACCGAGCCGAGCATAGTGACGATGGGTCCGCACACGCCGGCCCCCGCCAGAGCCAGGCTGCCCACCTGGGCGATGTTTCCAATGTACATCCGGTCCACCACGCTGTACAGCACGCTGACGAACTGGGCCAGCATACTGGGGATGGCGATGCGCAGGACCAGCGGCCGGATGGGGTCGCTGCGCAGATCGTTTTCCAGCTTCATAGGGATCGTCCTCTCCTTCTCTCGCGCTCCTTAACAGGCGTCAGAACACCCGCCGACGGCCATTATAGCATGGAGGCTGAGAAAAAGCAAAGGACTAGCGCAGGGCCCACTGGAGCATCAGCAGAAGGCCGAAGCCGGGGGCCCCCAGGACCCCAAGCACCAGGGCGTTGATCGGGTTGACTCCCAGACTGACGCCGATGAGGGGACTTACTTGGCTGAACAAGGCCAGAACGGCCAGCCCCACGGAGGAGCGCACCGCCAGCCGGAGCAACTGGCCCAGGGGGCGGCGGAGCAGGGCCAGCCCGGCCAGCAGGAGCAGCCCCAGTGCCAGCCAAGGGGTGGAGGCCCCGGTCACGGGGCGCACTCCAGCTCTTTGACCCGGCGGAGCAGATAGTCGTACCGGGACTGGAGGGCCTTGATCTCAAAGACATAGGACTCGATGAGGTCGCTGTCGCTGACGGTGTTGAAGCCGCCATAGGCCTGCTGGATCAGGGTGCGGGTGCTGGCCAGAGAGGCCAGCAGCTCCTGGCGCTCCGCCTCCCGGGCAGCGTGCTCCCGGCGGCGGGGGGAAAACAGGGCGTGGGTCATGGGCGTCTCCTTTCTCGGGGCCGCGCCGGAGCGGAGGGGGCGCGGGAGCCTCTGTATCCTGAGGGTATGAATAGTTTGGACAAATATTCCAGACTTTAACCCCAAAAGGAGACGGAGGGAGAAAAAATATCCCCGCGGCCGAAACCGCGGGGATGAGCGGGGCGGTCACTGCTTGGGCAGGACGGTCTCACACAGAGTCTTGAGCACGGCGGAGAATTCCGCCCGGGTGACAGTGCCCAGCGGGGCGAGGGTCTGGACGCCTCCGGCGCTGCGGCCGGCCAGCAGGCCCTGGGCCACTGCCCACTCCACGGCCTCCCGGGCCCAGCCGGCCACCTGGTCGGCGTCGGAGTAGGGGGTCAGTTCGGCGCGCTTTTTGGTATCCAGTCCGGCCTCCTTGGCATAGCGGAAGAGGGTGAGGGCAAGCTCCTGCCGGGTGGGCGGGCGCTCGGGGGCGAAGGTCTCGCCGTCCACACCGCTCATAATGTCCCGGGAGACGGCCCAGGAGACGGCGGAATAGCACCAAGCGGTGTCAGGCACATCGGTAAAGTGCGTCAGGCCGCCGTCCGGCTGTCCGGCCAGCTGGAACAGGACCTGAGCCAGCATGGCTCGGTTCAGGGGCTGCTCCGGAGAGAAGTGGCTGCGGCTGGAGCCGGAGAGCAGGCCCTGAGAAACCACATAGTCCACCGCGCCGTAATACCATGCGCCGGGCGGGACATCCTGATAATCGGCGGCGGAGGGGGCGGGAAGCTGGTCGAACAGATTGAGGTAGTAGCACAGCTCATAGTCCGCGTTGTCGCGGGCGGAGTGGTAGTTCACAGTGATCATATAGAGGATGGAGTCGGCGGCGGTCTGGCCTCCGGTCATGCCGGAGAGGTGGCTGGCGCTGCCGCTGGCGGTGCGGTCTTGAATGGCGGCCTGGCCCCGCTTGAGCAGGCTGGCGGCGGTAAGGGTGTAGGTCGTTCCAGCCGTCAGAGTGGTGGAGACGCCGCTGCTGGCGGCGGTGAGCACGCCGGAAGAGGTGAGCACGTCACACACCGGGGCCTCCTGGCTGCTGAGCAGCTCATACAGCCCATCCCCGTTCAGGTCAGTGAGGTAGTCCACCGTCAGGGTGACCTGGGCGGTCTGGGGAATCAGGTGGAACTCCGCGTCCTTGGTCACGCGGTTGACCGGAGTGTCAAAGTCCAGCGTGTCCACCGCCTGGAAACGGCCATCCTTGTTCCGCTCGTACAGGGACAGCTGAAGGGTGGTCTGGGGGACGTCTGTATCCTGGGCGGAGATGAGCACCTCCGCAAAGCCGCCGGAGGCCAGGGGGTCGGCGGCGGAGGCGGGGAGGGCCAGGGACAGGGTCATGGTAAGCAGGACCGCGGCGGACAGGCCGCGTCTGAAGCAAAGTCGTCGCATGAATATGCTCCTCTCAAGTGGGAATGGGCAGGGCTGTGTGGCCCGCCTCAGGCTTTCTATTATAGCGGAGGGGGGAACAAAATGCAAGAAATACGGCTCGAAACCAGGGAGTGGGAGATATTTGTAAACTAAAGAATATTATAGTTGACAATGAGAGAGAAAAAAAGTATACTGCAAATAGAATAAGGTTTACGATATGGAGGAGTTCCTGTGAACAGTTTGGCAGAAGAAATTATTGCGGGCCGGCGGCTGGGCAGCCGGGAGGAGGCCCTCCCCCTGGTGGAGGCGGAGCTGGAGGCGCTGTGCCGGGGGGCGGCCCGGATCCGGTCCGCCCTGTGCGGCAGCCGGGCCGACCTGTGCACCATTGTCAATGGGCGCAGCGGCCAGTGCGGAGAGGACTGCAAATTTTGCGCCCAGTCCTGCCACTACCGCACCCAGGCGGAGGAATACCCCTTCCTGGCGGAAGATGAGATCCTGGCGGCCTGCCGCCGGGATGAGGCGGCAGGGGCCCGCCGCTTCTCCATCGTCACCGCGGGGCGGAGCCTGAAGGGGGAGGACCTGGAGCGGGCCCTGTCCGCCTACCGGCGGCTGCGCCGGGAGACCGGGGTGGAGCTGTGCGCCTCCCACGGCCTTCAGACGCAGGAGGAGTTTGAGCGGATGAAGGCGGCGGGCGTGGACCGCATCCACGCCAATCTGGAGACCTCCCGCCGCTATTTCCCCCACATCTGCACCACCCACACCTATCAGGACAAGGTGGACAACATCCGGCGGGCCCAGGCGGCGGGGCTGGATGTGTGCTCCGGCGGGATCCTGGGGATGGGGGAGACCTGGGAAGACCGGATCGACATGGCATTGGACCTGGCGGCGCTGGGGATCGGCTCCATCCCGCTGAACATCCTGCGGCCCATCCCCGGCACCCCCTTCGGGGATCTGGAGCCCATCACCAACGAGGAGGTCCTCCGGGCGGTCGCCATCTTCCGCTACCTCAATCCCACCGCCTGGATCCGGATGGCCGCCGGACGGGGCCAGTTTTCCGGCGGCGGGGCGGAGCTGTTCCGCTCCGGGGCCAACGCGGCCATCACCGGGGATATGCTCACCACCACCGGGACCAGCATGGCGGGGGACGCGGCCATGTTCCGGGCCCTGGGCTATCAGCTGTGACAAACCGGAGAGAAGGAGAAACTATGATGCAGGATCAGATGACCTCCGGCGCGGCTGGACAGAAGAACAAGACGTATGCCCTGGCGATGACCGCCCTGATGGCGGCGGTGACCTGTGTGCTGGCCCCTATGGCCATCCCCATCGGGCCGGTGCCCATCTCCCTGACCAACCTGGCGATTTACCTCTCCCTGTACCTGCTGGGCTGGAAGTGGGGGACGGCCAGCTATGTGGTCTATATGCTCATCGGCATGGTGGGGGTGCCGGTGTTCTCCGGTTTTACTGGGGGGCTGGGAAAGCTGGCGGGCCCCACCGGCGGCTACATCATCGGCTTTGTGCCCATGGCGGTGCTGGCCGGACTGGTGATCGACCACTCCCGGAACCGGGCGGTCCAGTTCGTGGGAATGGCCGCAGCCACGGCGGTGTGCTACGCCTTCGGTACGGCGTGGTTCTGCCTCTCCATGGACAGCACGGTGTCCGCCGCACTGGGCCTGTGCGTGTTCCCCTTCATCCCCGGAGACGCGGTCAAGATGCTGCTGGCCATGACCTTCGGGCCTATGCTCCGGGGCAGGCTGGAGCGGGCCGGGCTGTACCGGGGCTGACCGGCACGGGGAGGGGGCGGCCGGCCCCCTCCCCGGAAAGTTTTGATTTTCAGAAAAAAAGACTTGACAAGCGGGACCGGGGTGCATATAATGGCACCAAACAAGTCAATGATGTGCAAACCTTTGAGAAAGAGGAGTAGCCGGTGCGGCAAACCCAAAGAGAGTCCCGGGTGGTGAGATCGGGGCGGGGCGCGGCCGGGCGAATGGACTTTCGAGGGCGGCTTGAACGGGGGACCAGGATGGGAGCCCAAGTAGATGCCGACGGGGACCCACCCGTTATCCACCGGGCACGCGTGATGGCGCGTGAAGCGAGCGGACGTTGCAAAACGTCAATTTGGGTGGTATCGCAGGAGTGCAGCTCTTGTCCCATGGATGGGATAAGGGGCTGTTTTTTTATACTCCGGCACAGGCCGTTGGCAGCGGCCCCTCCATCGCCCACCCGAACCAATTTCAGCCCGAAACCGGGCAATATGGAGGTCATTGTAATGAAAAACAACACCATGAAGAAGCTTCTGACCGCGGCGCTCTCCCTGTCCCTGTCCCTGTCCCTGGCCGCCTGCTCCGGCGGCTCCGGCAGCGCTGCTTCCAACGGTTCCGGCTCCGGCTCCGGCTCCTCCGCCCCGGCCGACGGCGTCTATCAGGTAGCCATCGTGCGGCAGCTGGACCACGCATCCATGAATGAGATCCGGGACGCCATCATCGCCCAGTTGGACGCCCGGGAGGCGGAGTTGAACGTGACCATCGACTACGAGGACTTTAACGGCAACAACGACCCCTCCACCCTGGCCCAGATCGGCGCCCAGATCATCGCCGACGGCTATGACGTCATCATCCCCATCGGCACCACCGCCGCCCAGCAGATGGTAGCCACGGCGGAGCCCACCCAGACCCCGGTGGTGTACGGCACCGTCAGCTATCCTGAGGTAGCCAAGCTCACCGGCATCCCCTATGTCACCGGGACCAGCGACGCACTGAACGTGGAGCTGCTGCTGGATATGATGCTGGCCCAGGACCCCGACATCCAGACGGTGGGCCTGCTCTACTCCACCTCTGAGGTGAACAGCGCTCCCGCCATCGAGGACGCCAAGGCGTACCTGGACAGCAAGGGAATCGGCTATCTGGAAAAGACGGGGAACACCTCTGACGAGATCATCGCCGCTGTCAGCTCCATGACGGGCCAGGTGGACGCAGTGTTCACCCCCACCGACAACGTGGTCCAGGCCGCTGAGCTGGCCATCGCCCCCACCCTGGCGGATGCTGGCATCCCCCACTACGCCGGCGCGGACTCCTTTGTCCGCAACGGGGCCTTCGCCACCTGCGGCGTGAACTACACCGACCTGGGCAGCCAGACTGCGGACCTGGCGGTGGAGGTGCTCACCACCGGCCAGATCCCGGAGTATGTCACCGTGGCCGGGGACATTATCACTGTCAACACTGAGACCGCCGCTGCCCTGGGCGCGGACTACTCCAAATTTGTTGATATGGGCTCTCAGCTGGTGGAGGTCCAGACCACCCAGGACTGAGGCTTTCCATGCCTGTGACCCGCGCCATCCCCTCCGCCTCTTGGGCGGAGGGGATGGCCTGATGTATGTGAGAGGAGCGATTCATCGTGCTGACCATCATCCGGGCCGCTCTGGAGGCGGGCTTTCTCTACGCCCCCGTCGCCATGGCCCTGTTTCTCAGCTTTTCCATCTTAAATATCGCCGATATGACAACGGACGGTGCGTTTGTTTTGGGCAGTGCCGTGTCCGCCATGATGTGCCTGTCCGGACACCCGGTGCTGGCCCTTCCGGCGGGGATGCTGGCGGCGGCGGCCGCCGGCTTCATCACCGCGTTTTTGCAGACCAAGCTGTCCGTCCCCTCCATCCTGGCGGGCATCATCACCAACATCGGCCTGTACAGCGTCAACCTGATGGTCATGGGCAAGAGCAACCAGTCCCTGTTCCAGACGGACACCATCTACACCCTGGCCAAGGGAGCCGGGTTTGCCGGGAGCTGGTATAAGCTGGCGGTGACCGCCCTCATCGTGCTGGCCCTGGCCGCCGCGCTGGTGCTGTTTCTGGGCACCCGGCTGGGCCTGTCTGTCCGGGCCACAGGGGACAATATGGATATGGTGCGGGCATCCTCCATCAACACAAACTTCACCATCACCGTGGGCCTGTGCCTGGCCAATGCTATGACCGGCCTGGCCGGGGCCATGGCGGCCCAGTACAACACCTTCGCCGATGTGAACGGCGGCACCGGCATGGTGGTGCTGGCCCTGGCCGCCCTGGTCATTGGCGAGACCCTCATCGGTAAGGGGGGGATGGTCCGCCGGGTGGCGGGGGTGATCCTGGGAAGCATCATCTACCGCCTGCTCTACGCCGCCGCCCTGCGCTGCCAAGTCCCCGCCGACTATATGAAGCTGGTGTCCGCCGTCATCGTCGCCGCGGCCATCGCGGCCCCGGAGGTCCGGCGGTGGGCCGCCTTCCAGCGGCGCAAGGCCGCCGCCAGAGCGGAGAGGGGAGGAATGTAACATGCTGAAGCTGGAACATATCTCCAAGACCTTCAACCCCGGCACGGTCAATGAGAAGAAGGCCCTCAGCGGCCTGTCCCTCCACCTGGAGCCCGGGGACTTCGTCACCATCGTGGGCTCCAACGGCGCGGGCAAGAGCACCCTGTTCAACGCCATCGCCGGGGGCTTCTATGTGGATGAGGGCTCCATCACCCTGGCGGGGGAGGACATCACCTTCCAGCCGGAGTACCGGCGCAGCCGGGTGCTGGGCCGCCTGTTCCAGGACCCCATGCGGGGGACCGCCCCCCACATGACCATCGAGGAGAATCTGGCCCTGGCCTATCTCCGCACTGCCAAGCACCAGCACGCCTTCTTCAGCCGCACCAGCAAGGCGGACCGGGCCCTGTTCCGGGACCAGCTGGCCAGACTGGAGATGGGCCTGGAGGACCGGATGGGGCAGCCGGTGGGGCTGCTGTCCGGCGGGCAGCGGCAGGCCCTCACCCTGCTCATGGCTACGCTGGTCCCCCCAAAGCTGCTGCTGCTGGATGAGCACACCGCCGCCCTGGACCCCGGCACCGCCGAAAAGGTGCTGCGGATCACCCGGGAGGTGGTAGCGGAGCACCGGATCACCACCCTTATGGTCACCCACAATATGCACCAGGCTCTGGAGCTGGGCAACCGCACCCTGATGATGGACTCCGGGAACATCATTCTGGACGTCCGGGGGGAGGAGCGGTCCGGACTGACCGTGTCCGGCCTGCTGGAGCGCTTCCGGGCAGGAGCCGGGAAAAATCTGGATAACGACCGCATCCTGCTGTCCTGAGGGCGGGGGAGGCCGTAACAAATCAGCCTGTGGAGCACGCGGCGGGGCCGCATGCTCCACAGGCTTTGTGCTGTACGGCGCTGGGGACAGAGTGGGTCAGCCGAACTGGCTGTGATAGAGCGCGGCATACCTGCCCTGACGGGCCAACAGCTCCTCGTGACCGCCCACCTCCTGGATGTCGCCGTCCTCCATATACAGGATCATGTCCGCGTCCCGGATGGTGGACAGCCGGTGGGCGATGACAAAGCTGGTGCGCCCCTTCATCAGCTCCGCCATGGCCTTTTGGATCAGGACCTCCGTGTGGACGTCCACATTGCTGGTGGCCTCGTCCAGGATCAGGATCTCGGGGTCGGAGGCGATGGCCCGTGCGATGGTGATGAGCTGGCGCTCCCCCTGGGAGATGTTCTCCGCCCCCTTGCTCAGCACCATGTCATAGCCGCCGGGAAGGGTTTTGATGAAGCTGTGGGCGCAGGCGGAGCGGGCCGAGGCGATCACCTTCTCCCGGCCCATATCCGGCTCCCCATAGGCGATGTTGTCGGCGATGGCGCCCTCAAACAGCCAGGTGTCCTGAAGGACCATGCCGAAGCGGTCCCGCAGCTCCGCCCGGGACATCTGCCGGATGTCAACGCCGTCCACCTGGATGGAGCCGCCGCTGAGCTCATAGAACCGCATGAGCAGATTGATCAGCGTGGTTTTTCCTGCGCCGGTGGGGCCCACGATGGCCACCTTCTGGCCGGGCTCCACCGCCAGGTCCACCCCCTTCATCAGCAGGCGGTCCGGGGTATAGCCGAATTGGACCTGGTGAAAGACCACGCGGCCGCTGTGCTCCCTGGGGACGGCTGGGGACTGGGGATCCGGGACCTCCTCCTCGGCGTCCAGAAGGGCAAAGATGCGCCCGCCCGCCGCCATAGCCGCGCCGAAGCTGCCCACCATGCCCGCCAGAGAAGAGAAGGGCTCGGCAAACCGCCAGGTGTACTCCAGCATGGCCTGGACGCTGCCAACAGCGAGCTTCCCCGCAATGGCCCAGAGGCAGCCGATGGCGGCGCAGACCACATATCCCATGTCGTTGACCAGGGTGGTGATGGGGCTGACGGAGCCTGCGGTCACCTCGGCCTTTCGGGCACTGTCCCGCAGGGCCTCGTTCAGCGCCCGGAACTCCGCCTTGGCCTGCTTCTGGTGGTTGAAGGCCTGGACCACCTGCTGACCGTTGTACATCTCCTCCACATATCCGTTCAGAGCGCCCAGCAGATCCTGCTGCTGCCCGTAGTATGTTTCGCTGGCCTTCATCATCCCTGCCGCGCTCAGCATGGACAGGGGGACCATGACCACCGGGATGACAGTCAGTGCGGGGCTGATGGCCAGCATCATCACCAGCACACCCACGGCGGTGGTGATCTGGGTCACCACAGAGGTGAGGTTCTGGCTGATGGCATTGTTGATGGTGTCCACATCGTTGGTAATGACGCTGAGAATATCGCCGTGGGTGTGGGTGTCGTAATAATCCAGCTTCAGCCGGTGCATCTTCCCGTCGATGTCGCTCCGGAGCTTCTGCATCACATGGGCGGTGATCCGGGCCATGCCGAAGCCCTGGAGGAAGGTGAACAGCTGAGAAATCAGGTACAGGGCTACCAATGCGGCCAGCAGCCAGAGAATGGTATCCCAGTAAAAGACGCCGTCCGCAATGCTGGCGAACAGCGCGGTGGTCACCCGCCCGACGAGGAAGGGGGCCAGGACCAGAAAGGACGTGCTGATCACGGCGGACAGCATACAGAGGAACAGAGACAGGCGGTGCTCCTTCAAATAACCCAGCAGGCGCTGGAATATGGCTCGGCGGCTCATGTCAGACAGCCTCCTTTCCCAGCTGGATCTCCGCGATCTCCCGGTACAGGGGACAGGTGCGCAGCAGCTCTGCGTGGGTCCCCTGGCCCACGATCCGGCCGTCGTCCACCACAAGGATGCGGTCCGCGTCCAGGATCGTGCTGACCCGCTGGGCCACCAGGATGACGGCGGCCTCCCCCATGCTCTCCTTCAGATTTTGGCGCAGGGTCTGGTCGGTTTTCATGTCCAGGGCGGAGAAGCTGTCGTCAAAGACGTAGATCTCCGGGCGCTTCATCAGGGCCCGGGCGATGGCCATGCGCTGACGCTGGCCGCCGGACAGGTTGGAGCCCCCCTGGGCGATGGGGTCGTGGTAGCCGCCCTGTTTTTTGGCGATGAATTCCGCCGCACAGGCGATCCCGGCGGCGCGGGCCCAGTCCTTTTCCCTGCCGTCCTCCTTCCCAAAGTTCAGGTTGGAGGCGATGTCGCCGGAGAAGAGGATATTTTTCTGGGGCACATACCCGATGATGGAGCGCAGATCGTCCACGCGGTACCGCCGGATGTTGACGCCGTCCACCAGGATCTCCCCGAAGAGCGGGTCATAGAGTCGGGGGATCAGCTTCAAAATGCTGGATTTGCCCCGCCCCGTCCCGCCGATGATGGCGGTGACCTCGCCGGGATGGGCGGAAAAGCTGATGTCCTTGAGGATCGGCTCGTCCGCGCCGGGGTAGGCGAAGGTCACATGGCGGAACTCCAGCGTGGAGCGCAGGGGGCGCTGCTCAAAGGGGTAGTCCCCGTCCTGGATGCCGGGGTCCGTCTCCAGGACCTCCGCGATGCGGGCGGCGCAGGCGTAGGTGGTGGGGAACATCATAATGACCAGGGACAGCATGATCACAGAGGTCAGCACCATGCTGATATACTGGCTGTTGGCCACCAGAGAGCCCACCTCCATGGCCCCGGTGTCCACATAGTGGGCCCCAAGTCCCAGGATGGCCGCTGTGGTCACGCCGAAGATCACATTGATGGCGGGGAGGAGCAGGCTGGTGATCCTCCCAGCCGCCATGGCTGTAAGGGCGTAGTCCCGATTGGCCTGCCGGAAGCGGCCGCGCTCCGTCTCCTGCTGGTTGAAGGCCCGGATGACCCGCACTCCCTCCAGGGACTCCAGGAAGAGCCGGTTGATCTTGTCCAGCTTCCGGCGGAGCTTGACAGAATAGCGGGAGGCCAGGACCACGATGGCAGACAGGGCGGCGATCAGGACCGGGACGGCGATGGCCAGCACGGAGCTGACCTTTCCCCCGGTGGCGGAGGAGAACACCAGCCCGGCTGCCGCCATCATGGGGGCCAGGATGCCGATGCGCAGCAGCATGGAGAGAAAATTCTGCACATTGGTGATGTCCGAGGTGCTCCGGGTGACCAGGCTGGCCGTCCCGAAGCGGTCCATCTCAGTGGAGGAGAAGGTCTGCACCTTGTCGAACACACGCTCACGGAGCTGGGAGGCGAACTGGGTGGAGATCCCGGAGGCGAGTCGGACGGAACCCAGGTTGATGAGACAGGAGAACACAGTGATGGCTGCCATGATGACGGCGAGGACTCCGATCGTGGAGCGGGACTGTGCCGCCACCCCGCTGTTGATCATCCGGGCCAAAAGAGCGGGCAGCATCATCTGCCCGATGGCGGACAGCAGCACCAGGACCGACAGCCCGGCCACTTGCCTTCCGCTCAGCGTTACCTTGGAGAAGATCGTTTTCATAGGGTGTTTGTTTGCCTCCTTGATGTGGAATGATGGGATCAGACGGCCCCGGCCTGACGCCTTTTTTGCCGTATGGGGCACGGGGAGCCTTTACAGCTCCGGGACGCCCGTGTTACACTGGTACCATCATAAACCATCCTGTAACAGGACGGTCAAGGGGGAATTTTTGTGCTGGATCAGCGGCAGAAGCTGTTCACCATCGGCCAGTTTGCGGCCATCCACGGCGTGACGAAAAAAACGCTGATGTGGTATGACGAGATGGGGCTGGTGACCCCCGCCGTGATCGGGGAAAACGGGTACCGCTACTACACCTATCAGCAGAGCTCCACCCTGGAGACGGTCCTCATGCTCCGGGAGCTGAATGTCTCCATCCCGGAGATCAAGGGATTCATGGAGCACCGCTCCGCCCCCGGCATGGAGCGGCTGCTGTCCGCCCAGATCCGGGAGCTGGAGGAGCGGATCGACCACCTGCGGACCATGAAAAAGACCCTGGTGAGCCGCCACCAGGACATGATGGCGCTGCTGCACCTGGATCTTTCTGAAATCAGTGTGGTCCGAAAGGAAAAAAGCTGCCTGGCTGTGGTCCCGGTAGAGCAGGAGGTGCCCACAGCCGCCGATGTGGAGCGGGTGATCGGGGCGGTGAAGCGGCACAGCTTGCAGCGCCTCCACGATGCGGTGTACGGCTCCATGATCGCGGTGGAGCACCTGTACCAGGGGTACTATGACCGCTATGAGGCCCTGTATGTGGAATTGCCGCGCCTCAGTGCCCGAAAGGGGCTGCACATCCGGCCCGCCGGCCGGTATCTCCGGGCCTTCTGCAAGGGCCCATGGGAGAACCTGCCGGGCCGCTATGAGGAGATCCTCGCCTATGCCGGGGCGCACGGCCTGACGCTGTACGGCTGGTCCTATGAGACGGGGCTCAATGAGAGCGTCATCGACAGCTTTGACGAATACATTACTCAGATCGAGATCCCCATTCAGGAGTAGAGCCCCGGACATCATGGGGAAAAGAAAAAGCTGCCGCAGAATGCAGGATCCTGCGGCAGCTGCGGTTATTGATCCCTCTGGGGGGCCGGGCCTCCGGCCTGAGCTGGAGGCTTGAACGGGGCTCAGTCCTCCTCCACCAGCACCAGCATCCCGTCCAGAAAACGCTTGAGATTGGCCTTTCCCTTGGGCCCGCGGCCCTGGATGCAGGCCATCTCGGCCCGCACCTCCTGAAAGGGGAACAGGCGGGAGGCGTACAGGGTGAAGATCTCGTTGCCGTAGTCCTCCAGCCCCAAACTGGCCAGGTGGTGCAGTCCCCGCTCCACCGCCCGCCTGGCCCTCTGCTCCATGGATTTGGGGCTGTCGCTGAGCTGGGCGCACAGGGCGCCGACCCCCACCTGACTGACCTGCTGCCCCTGCTCCAGAAGAAGCATGCACAGCTCCACGATGTCCCGGGCGCCCTTTTCTCCTGCCATCCCCAGTTGGCTCAGGGTGGTCTGGATCCGCTTGCGCTGGGCTTCCAGGCGGCTGCGCCGTCCCACCGGAGCGGCCTTTTCTGCAAAGACGCTCTGAATGGTGTGGAGGTCCCGCTCATTTTCCAGCTGGCGGCGCACATTTAGGATGACCTGGCGAACCTCAATGAGGTTGATGGGCTTGTTGATGAAAAAGTCCACCCCGGCCAGATAGGCCTTGGCCACCATCTCCTTATTGCTTACCTGAGAGATCATGATGAACTTAGCCCGGCAGCCCTGCTCCTTCAGCTCCCGCACCACCTGGATGCCGTCCTTTTGCGGCATCAGCAGGTCCACCAGGACCAGGTCGGGGTCCAGGGCCAGGATCTGTCCCAGATTCGCCGGTTCCCCGCCGCTGTCACCGCACACGACGCCCAGTTCGTTTCCCTCCACAATGTCCTCCAGGATCCCGATCACGGAGGTGTCGTCCTCTACAATATAGATCCTCATACTGCTCCCTTCTCCATGGCCGTCCTCGGGATGGTCACCCGAAAACAGGCCCCTGTGGCGTCTGTTCCGCCGGGGACTGTACCCGGCCCGCTGTTTACCTGAATGGTTCCGCCCAGCTCTTGGACCATGAACTCCACGGCGGGCAGGCCGATCCCCCGGCTAATATTCCCCGTCTCCGGGTTGAACTTGGTGGAGTAGCCCACCCGGAACAGGTTCTGCATGGCACGGGGGGAGATGCCGGGGCCGTTGTCCTGAACGGTGAACACCAGATCCTCCCCAACCAGATGCTCCTCCACCCAGATGGCTCCGGTGCCCCGGCCGCTCTGGATAGCCTCGGCGGCGTTCATCACCAGATTTTTCAGGATGGACATGAGGCGGTAGTGCTCCTCGGTGGCGAAGTCGGTCTCATAGTGGCATTGAATGGCGATCTTTTCCCGCTCTTCTCCCAGGATGTGTCCCATGGTATCCTGGAGGATGTGGAACAGGTCGGAGATCCACATCTGCTCGTCGTTGTCGGTCCCGGTGCCGGCCACCTCGCCCTCGATGCCCCGGATGATGCTCAGGTTGTCCTTTTTGACCTCGTGGACGTCCCGGGCGATGGACAGGGCCAGCTGCCGCAGCTCCTCCGGGCAGCTCTGCTCTCCCAGCTGCTCATACAGCCGGTAGGCCCGGGTCATGATGCCCTCAATGTTCTCCGCGTCCTTTTTCAAAAAATAGAGCTCGTTTTTCAGGTTGGCAGTCATGAGGAACAGCCGCTGATAGCGGCGCTCGTGCTCCTCCACCAGCAGGAGCCGGCGGGATCGGCGGATCCCCCACAGCACCCCTGCAGCCAGCAGGGACCGGGCCAGCCCCAGCAGCACCAGGCCGGACAGAGAGGTCAGGTCCGGGAGCGAGCCCTTGGACAGGGTGAGGTTGATGACGTTGGAGAGGGTATCGCATAGCCAGAAGCTCCGCCACAGCTGGGGAAGAGATGCCTGCGCCCTGTCCCGCAGGACCAGACAGAACAGCCCCTCATAGCAGAGGTAGAAGATGGCGCCCGGGTACTCACGCAGCAGGATCTCCGCCGCCCCCGCGCCCCCCAGCATCCCCAGAAGGCACCGCACCAGAAGCACCATGCAGCTGGTGAGCACCCCGGTGTCCGGTTTCCGGCTGTCCTGCATCAGGGTCACCAGCAGCACCGGGTAGAGCACCACCGCCCCTGATACCCGGAAGTTGTCCACCCACACGTTGACGAACAGCTCGGCGCTCAGCGCCGTGGCCAGGGCGGTGAGCAGACGCCGCTCCCACCGGGCGGCCCGCCTCCGCAGGCGGCGCTTCTCCTGCTCCATGCCGGATCCCTCCCTCTCGGCTGTTTGGCTAAATTATATCACGTTTTTCTCCGTCCTCCCATAGAAATATGAAAAAATTCTATGGATGCCGCTGAAAAAAGGTAAGACAAGGCCGGGGCCTCCGTGAAAGCCCCGGCCTTTTGCATGGTCTCCTGTCTTTTATTCTTTATAAAAACAGCCAGGCGCACCAGACGCCGGAGGCCAGCAGGGCCCCCGCCGCCCCCCAGAAGGGACCGGCCAGCCCGGCGAACCGGCCCAGCCTCCGGTCCCAGGCACGGCTCCCTTTCAAATATCCGTCCGCCGCCTGCCTGGCCTGGCGGAGCACCTGGTCGGCGCTGACCCCCTCCCGGGCCAGCGCCTCCTCCTTCACGATGAAGATCGCCTCCTCAAACAGCTTTGGGTCGGGGGATTTGACCAGGATGACCTGGCGGGTGATGCCCTTTACCATGTATGTCACGTCCTTTCTAGGAGCTGCGGCGCGCCCTGCTCCCATGATCTGCTGTTATTCTGTCCCGCCTGTCCCCGGGATATTCCAGCTTTTCCCCTGTGCCGGGCCGGAGGAGGAAAAGAGGCCGGGGCGGCCTGGACTCCTCTTGTCCCTATGGTCAAACTGTGATACAATATCCCGGTTCCCAGGCGGCGGACGCCCGGGACCAGATCGGAAGCAAAGAGGAATATGCTATGATTCGCTACGACGCAGGAGAATTTGACATCGCAGTCATCGGCGCGGGCCATGCGGGCATCGAGGCCGCCCTGGCCGCCGCCCGGATGGGGCTGCGCACCCTGTGCTTCACCGTCAACCTGGATGCGGTGGGCAATATGCCCTGCAACCCGGCCATCGGCGGCACCGGAAAGGGCCACTTGGTCCGGGAGCTGGACGCCCTGGGGGGCGAAATGGGCCGGGCCGCCGACCGGGCCTGCATCCAGTACCGCATCCTGAACCGGGGGAAGGGCCCCGCTGTGTGGTCCCTGCGGGCTCAGGCGGACCGGCGGGAGTACCAGAAGGTGATGAAGCACACCCTGGAGCTCCAGGAGAACCTGTGGGTGAAGCAGGCCGAGGTGGTGGAGATCCTTACCCAGGGCGGCGCGGTGTCCGGAGTGGTCACCCACACCGGGGCCACCTATGGTGTGAAGGCGGCTGTCGTGGCCACCGGCACTTATCTGGGGGGACGCACCATCGTGGGCGAGGTGGTCCGGGACTCCGGGCCGGACGGTCTGGCCGCCGCCCTGCCCCTGACCCGGTGCTTGGTGGAGCTGGGGCTGTCCATCCGCCGCTTCAAGACGGGGACGCCCCCCCGGGTAAACGCCCGCAGCGTGGATTTCTCCAAACTGGAGGTCCAGCCGGGGGACGAGGACGCCCAGCCCTTCTCCTTTTCTACCCGGGAGCAGCCGGCCAACCGGGCGGTTTGCTGGCTCACCTCCACCACGCCAGAGACCCACGCCGTTATCCGGGCCAATCTGGACCGCTCCCCCCTGTTCTCCGGGGTCATCGAGGGGGTGGGGCCCCGGTACTGCCCCTCCATTGAGGACAAGGTGGTCCGCTTTGCCGACAAGGAGCGGCATCTGCTGTTCATCGAGCCCATGGGCATGGATACAGAGGAACTGTACATCCAGGGGTTCTCCTCCTCCCTCCCGGAGGAGGTGCAGCTGAAGATGCTCCACACCATCCCCGGACTGGAGCGGGCGGAGATGACCCGGTGCGCCTATGCCATTGAGTACGACTGCCTGGATCCCACCGAGCTGGAGCCGACCCTGGAGGCAAAGAAGATCGCCGGACTGTACGGGGCAGGGCAGTTCAACGGCTCCTCCGGCTATGAGGAGGCCGCCGCCCAGGGTTTCATTGCCGGTGTGAACGCCGCGTTGAAACTCCAGGGGAAGGAGCCTCTGATCCTCCGCCGGGACCAGGGGTATATCGGGGTGCTCATCGACGACCTGGTCACCAAGGGGACCAATGAGCCCTACCGGATGATGACCTCCCGGACGGAGTACCGCCTGCTCCACCGGCAGGACAATGCGGACCAGCGGCTGACCGCCATCGGCTGCAAACTGGGGCTGGTGCCCCAGGCGCAGCTGGAGGCGGTGGAGGCCAAATATGCCGCAGTGGACCGGGAATGCAGGCGGCTGGAGCACACCGGCGTGGCCCCCAGCCCCGCGCTGGAGAAGTTCCTCCGCAGCCGCGGAGAGCCCGCCGCTCCCAACGGGGCCCGGCTGGCTGACCTGCTCCGACGCCCCCCCATCCGGTACAGGGAGCTGGCCGCCCTGGATCCGGCCCGGCCGGAGCTCCCGCCGGCCGTGCAGGAGGCGGTGGAGATCACCGTGAAATATCAGGGCTATATCAGCCGCCAGCTCCGCCAGGTGGAGGAGATGAAGCGGCTGGAGCGTACCCCGCTCCCGGAGGAGCTGGAGTACAGCGTCATCCAGGGCCTGCGGCTGGAGGCCCGGCAGAAGCTGGACCGCATTCGGCCCCAAAACCTGGGACAGGCCAGCCGGGTATCCGGGGTGTCCCCGGCGGATGTGGCGGTGCTGATGGTGTATTTGAAGCAAAATGGCGGCGGTTGATCTGTGAGGACGATCTATGGATGTTTTTATGCTGTATCACATATATGAGCAAAAAGATGACTTTGGCGTCCATGACGAGGAAAAACTGATCGGTATTTTTTCCTCAGAGGCCAATGCACAGGGAGCGATCGAACATTTAAAAGATAAGGAAGGATTTCGGGATCTCTCCCTGAGTTGTTTTGAGATCCATAAGACAACGGTGGACCGGATCAGCTGGGAAGATGGATTTGCTGCGGTCCGCTGGAAGGAATCGGAGTGAGGTGCCCCATGAATCTGCGACAAGTCAAAGGAAATACCTGGGTGCTGGAGGGGCTGGAGTTTATCCCCCTCTACCGGCTGGACGGCGGCCGCTGCGTCCTGCTGGACACCGGACTGGCTCAGGAGCGGGAGGAGCTGGAGCAGGCCCTGCTGGACCACGGCCTCACTCCGGCGGGCATCCTGTGCTCCCACGCCCATGTGGACCACGGGGGGAACAACCGCTATTTTCAGGAGAAATACCGCATCCCCGTGGCCCTCACCTCTCGGGAGGCTGGGATGTGCGCCAGCCTGCTGAGCCTGAAGTGCTATTTTCTGCTCCTCTCCCCGGACATGGTGGAGCAGGACGCCGCCGGACTGGTCCATACGCCGGACGTGCTCATCCCAGATGGGGACGGCCCCTTCTCCTTCGCCGGGGCGGAGTTCCAGATCCTCCAGACCCCGGGACACTCCGTTGGGCATATTTCCACCCTCACCCCGGACGGGGTGTGCTATGTGGGGGACGCCCTTCTCTCCAGGGAGCAGCTGGACGCCAAGCTGCCCTACTGCCTGTCCCACCGGATGGGGATGGAGAGCCGGGAGAAGCTGCGGGGGCTGGACTGTGACCTTGTAGTTATGGCTCACCGGGGGATCGCCCGGCGGGAGGAGCTGGACGGGCTCATCGACGCCAACCAGGCCCTGGCCCTGCGGCGGGCTGGGGAGATCCTGGCCCTGATCGACCGGCCCATGGCCGCCAGCGACATCGTCCGCCAGGTCTGCCTGTTCTACAAGCTGCTCTCCCACAAGCCCCGCCGCGCTCTGCGGTTCGAGCGGAACATCCGCTTTTTCATCGAGTTCCTGGTGGACCGGGAGGACCTGGTCATGGAGACCCAGGACGGCGTCACGGTCTACCGTCCCGCCCGCTGAGACGGTGGAAACGTGGCAGAGGCGCGTTTTTTGACAAGCTGCGCAGAGCGGCTCCCCTTGGGAAGCCGCTCTGCGCTTCTATTTTAGAAGGATTGGCGCTGGGTTACATCAGGACCCGCCGCAGCACCGGGGTCCGGGACAGGAGCCAGGCGGCCAGAAGGGAGAGCAGCAGGGTGGCGGGGAGCTGGAACAGCAGGCATTGTCCCGGCGTCCAGCCTGCCCCGGTCAGCCGGACCGTCCCGGCCAGGATCAGGGGGTGGACCCAGTAGACGCCGAACACCAGGGGAAACAGCCGGGCCCAGAGGGAAGCGGCGGGGACCGGACGGCGGTCATAGCGGGCCCGGATCCAGACGAACAGGGCGGCGGCGCACAGGTAGTGGCTCAGGCGGTAGCCGTTGGCGGAGGGGAGGGGAACCCCTGACGGAGAGGCGGAGGCCCAGTTGGCCCACACGTCCCAGAACCAGCCCAAGGCGCCGCCCAGATAGATCAGGGGGCGCAGGGCGGGGCGGGGCGGCCGGCTCCCCAGCAGCCAGCCCAGCAGGAAGTACCCCGTCAGGCCCTCCAGCATGATGGGGATGGGGCGGACCGGAATGGGAGAGACCCCATCCAGCAGCGGGAGCAGGGTGGTGGGCAGCAGAATGATCCCGATGAGGACCAGTACCTCCCGCCCGCTGGCATGGTCCACGATCCGTTTCAGGAAGGGGGCGAGCAGATAGAGCCCCAGCAGCAGATAGATGAACCAGATGTGGTAATAACAGCCACGGTCCAGCAGGCTCCCCAGATATTCCAGAAGGGAGAAGGGGCGGTGGGTGCCCCAGCTATCCGCCAGGGCATAGATCAGGTTCCACAGGACCAGGGGGACCACCAGGCGGGGGAGGCGGCGGCGGTAGAAGGGGCCCACCTGAAGGGTGCGGGAGTCCCGCAGGAGCAGGAAGCCGCTGAGCATAAAAAAGAGGGGGACGCCGGTGCGGCTGAAGGGGTCCAGCAGCAGGCAGAAGTACCAGGCGGGCGTCCCTAACAGGGACGGGTCAGAGAGCAGGGGGGCGGCGGCATGGAGGGTGACCACCATCAGGATGGCCAGGCAGCGGAGCAGGTCCAGCTCAGCCATCCGCCGGGGCGGGCCGGAGGGGGAGGTCAGGAGACGGTCCATGGACAGTTCCTCCTTTTGGAAGCTTGTGCCCCCATTATAGCGCACCTCCGGTGGAAAAGCAAAGGGCGGGATGGCACAGGTTGACGGGAGGGAAAGTTTTTCTTATAATGATGTTTACTGAATAAACCGTAAATCGGTTTATTCCCGCGGCGTCAGCCGGGCAATTCCATAAAAACGGCTCGGAGGGGCTTTTTTATGGAGTTCAGACCGTGTTACAATACGCAGTTCCATTGGAACGCAAAGCGTTCCAATGGAAGGTGCAGGAATTTTGGGCTGTATTGCCCGAAACCCTTGCACTTGAACAAAGCCAATTTGCCTGATAAGACTTGGCTTTCAATGCTTGTGGATTTGTTCAGTACGCATTATAATGGAGAAAAACGAGGACCGGGAGGCGGCGTGGAATGAGCCGGGAAAAAATACTGTCCCTTCTGCTGGAACAGGGGGATTCTTATGTGTCAGGAGAGGCCATGAGCCGGACGCTGGGCATCAGCCGGGCGGCGGTGTGGAAGGCCATTGAGGCCCTGCGGCAGGAGGGGTATGAGATCCAGTCCGCCACCAAGCGGGGCTATCGGCTGGAGCGTGCCCCTGACCGGGTCCGGGAGGGGGAACTGGCCGGACCGCTGTCGGGCTGCCATGTGGGAAGCCGGCTGATATGCCTGGATGTCATCGACTCCACCAATACGGAGGCCAAGCGCCAGGCCATGGCCGGGGCCTCCGATGGGCTGGTCATCCTCAGTGAAGAGCAGACCGGCGGCCGGGGGCGTCTGGGCCGCTCCTTCCAGTCTCCCCGTGGCACGGGGCTGTACCTCTCCGCCCTGCTGCGGCCCTCCCTCCCGCCCCAGGAGGTGGTGGACTTCACCGCCTGGGTGGCGGTGGCGGTGTGCGACGGCATCCAGGCGGCCTGCGGTGTGCGGCCCAGGATCAAGTGGACCAACGACATCGTGCTGGGAGGGCGGAAGCTGTGCGGCATCCTCACAGAGCTGGGCCTGGAGGGCGAGAGCAACGCCCTGGACTACCTCATCACCGGCATTGGTGTGAATGTGAACCAGCGGCCGGAGGATTTTCTTCCAGAGGTGCGTCCCATCGCCGTCTCGCTGGCCCAGGAGCTGGGCCGTCCGGTGCGCCGGGCGGAGCTGGCGGTGGAGATCATTCGGGCACTGGACCGGATGTACGCCGGATTTCCGGACAACAAAGCGGAGTATCTGGCCCGGTACCGGGCGGACTGCCTGACCCCGGGCAACCAGGTGCAGCTGATCACCCCCGTCTCCCGGGAGGAGGCCTTTGCCCTGGAGATCGACGACCAGTTCCGGCTGGTGGTGGAGTATCCGGACGGCCGGCGGGCCGCCCTGTCCGCCGGCGAGGTGTCCGTCCGGGGAATGTATGGCTATGTGTGAGGCCGGAGGAATGTGGAACAGGGGATAAAATGGATAAAAATACATGGAAATTCATGTATTTTTCCATCGAATCTCCCATTTTGCGCAGATTTTCCCTGTAAGATTGACAAAAAGATCCCAACATTATAGAATAGCCGTGGCATGATCCAGAGGCGCGGAGCGCAAAAGTACCCGGATACCGTTTGGGGAAAGGGCAATCCGCCGAAGGTGGGGAGAAAGAACCTCTCCGCCTGGGCTTGCGCTGAAGAAGCGCAAGACTGTTTTTTCCGGACGCCATCCGGGGAAAAGGCGCTGTTCATGCTGGGCGAAAGACAAGGACAACCGCTGGAGGCTGCCGCCGCCGGCGGAGCGGGGTCCCGGAGCCTTTTGCTCCGGGACCTTTTTCATTGCCCGAATACAGTGCCCGCGGGAGCGGGAACAGATCTGGAGGAATCGAACATGGTATTTGGATTGCTGAAAGACATCAAAAACGGGGAGTACCGCACCATTGCCACCCCGGCGGAAATTGCCACCATTGTGGCGGACGGACACACCGCCCTGGTGCAGAGGGGCGCGGGAGAGAAGGCTGGCTTCGAGGATCAGGAGTACGAGAAGGCCGGGGCGCGCCTGGTGGACACCATGGAGGACATCTATGGCCAGGCCGACTTTGTCACCAAGGTGAAGGAGCTGGAGCCCTGTGAATTCCCGCTGCTGCGGAAGGGACAGATCATCTTCACCTGCATCCATCCCGCCGCCCACCCCCAGGAGGTCCAGGCCATCCTGGACAGCGGCTGCATCGCCTTCACTGCGGAGGACTGCCACCGGTACGGCTCCCCCAACTGTGAGGCCGCCGGCAAGCAGGGCGCCCTGATGGGCCTGGAGTCCATGCTGTCCATCAACGGCGGCAAGGGCAAGTTCGTCAGCGGACTGGGCGGCGCGCCAGCCATGAGGGTGCTGATTCTGGGCGGCGGCACGGTGGGCCAGGCCGCTCTGTCCGTCCTGTATGCCTTGGGGGCCAGGGTCACGGTCATGGACATCAACATCGGAATCCTGCGCACGCTGAAGCGGCAGTACCAGGAGCACATCGACACCATGCTGTGCACCAAGGAGAACATCGCCCAGCTGCTGCCGGATACGGATATGGTGCTCAACTGCGTCAAATGGCCCAAGGGCTGCAACGACTTCCTCATCGACCGGTCCATGCTGAAGCTGATGGGGAAGGGCTCTGTCATCGTGGACATCAGCAATGATGACAACGGGGCCATCGAGTCCTTCCATGAGACCACCCATGAGAATCCCCGCTATATTGAGGAGGGCGTGGTCCACTACTGTGTCAGCAACATCCCCGGCGCCATCGCCAACTCCACCTCCATTGCCTACGCCGCCTCTGTCATCCCCCACTTCCGGGCTATTCTGAACCACGGCGTGGCCGGGGCCTGCGTGCGAGACGGCTTCCTCCGCCGGGCCCTCACCGCCTACCGGGGCTACCTCACCCATGAGGAGACCAGCGCCCTCCAGGGCCGCCCCTGGGTGCGCCCGGAGGACATCCTGGGTATCGCGGACCGGCAGCTGGACCCCGCGCCTCCCGCCACCGTCACCCGCTCGGACAACTATCTGCCCCTAGAGCAGGTGAAGCTGTGACCCCTCCGGCCCGGGCGGATCGTTGTGTGTGTGACTCCGCCCAGGCGTCCTGAACGAAAGAGAGGAGACATTTATGGAAGAATTGGCAAGCCTGGGGTTCATCTCTGTGATCCCCGCAATCCTGGCGATCGTACTGTCCTTTGCGACCAAGAACACCATTGTGGCCCTGGCCATCGCCTGTATCGCCGGCACGACCCTGACCGGCCTGGCCCAGGGTACGAACCTGCTGGAGACCCTTCTGCTGGGCTTCCCCACGCTGCTGAAGGAGAATCTGGGCAATACCAGCTTCTCCTGGGTCATGCTGCTGAACACCTTCATCGGCATCCTGGTGGCCTATTTCCAAAAGACCGGCGCCATCCAGGGTTTCTCCCAATGGGTCCATGACAAGCACCTCAGCCGCAGAGGGGCCCAGCTGGCGGCCTGGGTGCTGGGGATGTTCGTTTATTTCAGCGACTCCTTCAGCCCCCTGTTTGTGGGCTGCACCATGCGCAGCATCACGGACAAGGCCCGGATCTCCCGGGAGAAGCTGGCCTACATCGCCGACTCCACCTCTGCGCCGGTGAGCGTGCTGGTCCCCATCACTGGCTGGGCAGCCTATCTCAGCGGTCTGGCGGTGGGTGTGGGCTGCATCGCCACCCAGGAGGAAGGCTCCGCCTTGTTCCTGCGGGCCATTCCCTTCAACTTTTATCCCATCTTCGCGGTGATCCTGGTGGGGCTGATCGGCTCCGGCATCGTGAAGGACTATGGTCCTATGAAGCGGGCGGAGCAGCGGGCCATGGAGACCGGCAAGGTGCTGGCTGACGGTGCACAGCCCCTGGTAGGCAAGGAGCTGACCGGCATGGAGCCCTACCCAGGCTTCAAGCCCCGGGTGTTCCTCAACTTCCTTCTGCCCGTTCTGATGATCGTGACGGTGGCGGTGAGTACTTATGTGGTCTATAAGTCCGCCAAGACCATGGAGGCCTTCCTGCTGGTGGTCATCTTTATGACGGTGAGCATGATGCTCCAGGGCATCCCCTTTAAGGAGGTCATGGACACCCTGACCAACGGCATCAAAGGCGCGCTGCCCGCCGTGATCCTGCTGGCCCTGGCCTATTCGGTGAACGGCCTGTCGCAGACCATGGGCACGGCCAACTACATCATTTCCCTCACCCAGGGGCTGCTGACCCCCCATCTGCTGCCCTGCGTCATTTTCATGGTGGCGGCGGTGATGGCCTTTGCCACCGGCTCCTCCTGGGGGACCTTCGCAATCTGTATGCCCATCGCCCTGCCCCTGGCCTTCAGCATGAGCGGCGGTGAGGTGACCCAGCTGGTGGTGGCGGTGTTTGCCGCGGTGGCTGGCGGCGGCGTGTTCGGGGACCACTGCTCCCCCCTGTCCGATACCACCATCCTATCCTCCATGGGCTCCGCCTCGGACCACCTGGACCATGTGCGCACCCAGCTGCCCTACGCCCTGACCTGCGGCGCACTGGCGGCGGCGGCCTATCTGGTCCTAGGCTTTGTGATTGGTTAAGGAGAGAGCTCAGCCATAGCCGCACAGGATCAAAAAAGCGTTCCTGCCCCATGGGCAGGGACGCTTCAGTCTGTCGAAAAAGTCCAGCAGAAGCTGGGCTTTTTCATTTATATGAGGGAAAATGAGGAGGAGGGAGTGATGGGGGATGCTGGAACATTGGGAAATGGAATGAGATGTGATAGAAATCGTAGGGATAGACAGCTAAGTACCGCAAGGACAGCTGCTGTGAAAGTGATCCCAAGATTTGTGCCAACTGTCCCACCCGCCATCTGTGCACCCATTCCAAAGACTGCGTAAAGACCGTACAGAGGCATATCTGGAAAGGCTGTGAGGAGTTGGCGGATGACGTCCGCTATACGCCGGAGTACGGGGAACTGTACAAACGGCGGAAGGAAACCGTTGAATGGGTCTTTGCCGATGCCAAGGAAAAACACGCCATGCGTGATACCCAGTACAGAGGCTTGGCCCAGATAACAAACTGGGTGAAGCTTAAATTTGCTGCTATGAATCTGAAAAAACTGGCCACTTGGCTATGAATGGAGAAGCTTGATCCGTTCGTCCTGATCCTGCTTTGGCCTATATACGCCAGGAAGGGTAGACCGGGCTTCTTGACAGCCTGAGGGCGGGGCTTGTGCCCCGCCCTTCTCTGTTGTATAATGAGGATAATATCAGAAAACAGGAACAGAGAGCATGAAAAATGGAGGAAGATCATAAATGAGTTATGCCGATCAGGTTTTTATTGAGAATTGCAGAGCGATCCTGAGCAGGGGCGTCTGGGACACGGACCGGGAGGTCCGGCCCCGCTGGGAGGATGGGACGCCCGCCCACACGGTGAAGCTCTTTGGGGTAGTCAACCGCTATGACCTGCGGGAGGAGTTCCCGGTCATCACCGTGCGGAAGCAGTATCTGAGATCCGCGGTGGACGAGCTGCTGTGGATCTGGCAGAAGAAGTCCAACAATGTCCATGACCTGAACAGCCATATCTGGGACGCCTGGGCGGATGAGACGGGCTCCATCGGAAAGGCATACGGCTATCAGCTGGGGGTGAAGCACCACTATCCCCAGGGGGACATGGACCAGGTGGACAAGGTGCTGTGGGATCTGAAGCACGACCCCGCCTCCCGCCGGATCCTCACCAGCCTGTACAACCACCACGACCTGAGCGAGATGGCCCTGTACCCCTGCGCCTACTCCATGACCTTCAATGTCAGTGGGAACACCCTGAACGGGATTTTGAACCAGAGATCCCAGGATATGCTCACTGCCAACGGCTGGAATGTGATGCAGTACGCGGTGCTCCTCCACATGATGGCCCAAGTGTCCGGTCTGGAGGCGGGGGAGCTGATCCATGTCATTGCGGACGCCCACATCTATGACCGCCATGTGCCCATTGTGGAGGAGCTGATTGCCCGGACGCCCTATGACGCGCCGGCATTCTGGATGGACCGGAGCGTCACGGACTTCTATGCCTTCACCCGGGACAGCTTCCGGCTGGAGGGCTATCAGGCCCACCTGCTGGAGGCGAAGATCCCGGTGGCTGTTTGAATTAGGAATTAGGAATTAGGAATTTGCGCCCATGCGGGAGACGGAGCGAGGAGAGAACGCCATGAATGTGATCGTAGCAGTGGATGAAAATTGGGGCATCGGAAAGGACGGGGACCAGCTGGTGTATCTGTCCCAGGACCTGAAGCGGTTCAAGGCGCTGACCACCGGCCATCCGGTGATTCTGGGCCGCAAAACGCTGGCCACCTTTCCCGGCGGCCGCCCGCTGAAGGGGCGGAGAAATCTGATCCTGTCCCGGGACCCGGCCTTTGCCCCGGAGGGTGCGGAGGTATTTCGGGATCTGGAGGCGCTGCAGTCCGCTGTATCGGAGGACGCCTTTGTTATCGGCGGCGCCTCGGTATACGAGCAGCTGCTGCCCTGGTGCGATACGGCGTACGTCACCAGGATCCACGCCGCCTTTCCGGCGGACGTCGTGTTCCCCAATCTGGACCGGGATCCCGATTGGGAACTGGCGGAAGAGGAGCCGCCCCTGGAGCAGGACGGCCTGTTCTTCCACTATGTGCGCTACCGGCGGATACGTTGACGGTCGCCCCGGCGAGTGGGGAGACATCATACTATGAGCGGAGAAACTTGCTTCAGAAAAAACACCGTGCGACCAGCGTTTGTAGACGCTGGCCGCACGGTATTTCAAAATATGGCCTGTTTTTTGAGATTTTCCAGTGCTTCCGGGCGGTTTGACAGGATCGCGCCCACCGTTGGACAGGTCTCCAGCTCCGGGCAGCTGCCGCAAGTGGCGGCGCCCCGCTTTAAGGCGCACTGGCGGATGCCGCAGAGATGGTCACAGAATACGGTTTTGACCCCCTCGGTGCGGCAGCCCTGGCAGTTGATATGTTCCGGCAGGATGGGGGCGTTGTTCAATTCAGCCCACAGTTTTGCGGTCCTTTCCCGCAGGGCCTGGTCGTTATGGAGCGTTGCAAGGTATGCGTCGCATGCGGCACAGTTCAGCCCGCAGTAAGCGATCAGATCATCCATGGCTGTATCCTCCTGAACTATTTGGTGATTCCGTTCGGCTGCCATTCGGAGCGTATGAAACGGTGGGGCTCAGCCGCCCAGATGCAGGCCGCCCTGACTGGAGAGGCCGTCCTTGGCCAGCATCCGCTCCAGCACCTCCACGTCGGTGGTGATGTCCAGCGCATCCCCCTGGAACAGCTGGTCCAGCTGCTTCTCAAAGCCCTCTACCACCTTGTCCATCATATTTTCGATGCGCTCCATGGCGGCGGAGATGTTCTGGCCATCCACCTCCTGATCCTCCAGCTGGGCATAGGAACGGAGGATCTTCAGGGTGGTGGGGAGGTAATAGCTCAAAAAGCTGTGGAGCTGCGGCGATTTCTGAGGATGGCTGCGCTGGTACTCAAACACCTTGGCGGTGATGACGCCGATGCGGTCGATCTGCTGGCTGAGCTTGGGATTGTCGATCTGGTCGTTGATGGCGCGGATCTCTTGAAGCACAGTGCCCTGGGGATCCTCCTCGGGGGGAGCCTCTTTGGGAGGTTCAGGCTGCGCGGGGGGAGGATCGGACAGCCCCTCGCCGGAGAGCACCAGGCGGTCGTTTCCATAGTCCAGATAGCCCATGGGGAAGAGACCGTCATCCAGCATATCGGACAGCTCATCCCGAACCTTGGCAGGGGCGGTTCCCAGCGCGGCGGAGAGGGCGCTGACCGAGATCACAGTGCGGGAGCCCAGCATAGCCAGATATTTCCGGCAGCGCCGGACCTTGTTCCGCTTCCGCAGGCCGACCCACAGACAGCCCAGGCTGCCAAAGAAGAAGCATAGGAAGGGAAGCGTGGCCTCCAGATACCAGGCCACATCTGGGAGCATCCACAGACTGCCAGCCAGGGCGGAGACAGAGGTGAAGCCGAAGATCAGGCTCAGGATCCCGCCCACCACGGTGAGGCGTCTGGCCTGGACGGACAGCCGGGTGAGGACCTGAACGGAGACGGGGGCCGAAGGCGTCTGATTCTGGGCGGCCCCGTTCTGGACCGTGCGGGCCCCCACTGAGCCGTGTTGCTGGGTATAGTAGGGGTGCTGTCCCCGGACGTTGGGCTTTTTGCGGCCTCCGCCGAGCACCTTGACAACGATCATCAGGATGCCCACAGGGGGGAAGAAGAACAGGCAGAGGACTGCGGCGAGCCAGAAACCACGGTCGCCGGAGCCCCGGTTCCGGCGGGACGGGCTGCCGGATGCGCTGTTTTGATAGGAATGCTGCTCCATAATTATTGACCTCCAGCCGAACAGAATGAAAACTCAAGATAAGAATATCATATCAGAGAGAAGCAAAAAAGAGATTGAGTTTCTCTTAAAATTCCATGAAGAAACTCCGGGAGGCACGCCCTCCCCCGGGCTGCGTGAGACGATTATACCGCATGAAAGCGGAAAAGTAAACGCTTCTCCCGGAAAATTCAGCGGACTGTAACTGTTCTGTAATTGTAAGGGAGGAACGCCGATGCTATAATAATGTCTGCTGAATCGACCAGAAATCGGCTGATCCGCGCGGAGGCAGCCGCGCAGCTTCATAAAACGGCTCAAAGGGACCGATTTATGGAGTTCGGACCTTGTTGCAACGCGTCGTGCCGCGGGAATACTCTGTGTTCCCGTGGAGGGTGAAAAGGGTTTGGACTGGGTGGCCCAAAACGCTTGCAGGGGAACAGATCCAATTTGCCTGATCAGACCTGGCGTTCCATGCTTGTGGCTTGGATCCGTACGCATTTATAATAGCACCTGGTACATAGAGACGCTTCAGGCCGGGACCGGCCGAACATGGAGCGGTACATCACTGCCGGCGGCGCGGGGCCTTGTCGGTTCGGGCGTACCGGTGTGGAGGAGCTGGATTATGGGAAAACGAGAGCTTGCCAGAGAGCCTTCGGGCGAGCAGGGCAGGAAGAAAAACAAAAAAATATGGGTCATCTCAGGAACTGCCGCGGCAGTGCTGCTGGGAGGCTACCTGGGGCTGTGTGCCTGGGTGAACGGGACCGACCGGATCCTTCCCAATGTATCGGTGGCCGGCCTGGATGTGTCCGGCATGACCGTGGAGGAGGCACAGACCGCCCTGGACCGGGCCATGGAGGAGTACGGCGGCCAGATCATTGGCCTGGTGTCCTATGACGGTCAGCTGTGGTCCATTGCGGCGGATAAGATGGGATATGGCTGGTCCTTTCCGGCCGAGGCCGCGGGCGCGGTGGGCCGGGAAAACTTCCTCACCGGCGGCGGCGTCTATCTGACCCAGCTGCTGGGCCGGGAGCACCGGATCTCCGCCCCGAGATGGGACTGCACGGCCCTGGATGAGACCGTGGACCGGGTGGAGGCCGAGACAGGGGGCAGCGTGACCGAGGCGTCCTATCAGCTGGAGGGCGATGCCCTGGTGATGACAAAGGGCAGGACCGGCCAGGCCATCGACCGCGGCCAGGTCCGGGACAGCCTCTGGTCCGCGGTGGAGGAGGCCATGGAGCAGAAGTTCGGCGGCGCGGAAGGGGCCGTGGAGGTGGAAAATCCTCTCATGCCCCAGGAGACACCGCCCCAGGAGCCGGACTTCCAGGCCATCCACGACGCGGTGGCGGTGGAGCCCCAGAGCGCCCAGTACGACCGGGAGACCGGGGCGGTCACCGACCATGTGGTGGGCGTGGACTTTGATGCGGAGGCGCTGAAGGCCGCCTATGAGCAGGCGGGAGAGGGGGAGACCTTCTCCATCCCGGTGACCCTGACCCAGCCGGAGGAGACGAAGCAGAGCCTGGAGGCCAAGCTGTTCCGGGATCTGCTGGGGGAGGGGACCACCAATGTGGGCGGCTCCTCCAGCCGGAAGCACAATGTAAAGCTCTCGGCTCAGGCCTGCAACGGGGTGATCCTGATGCCCGGGGAGGTGTTCTCCTATAACAACACCACCGGCAGCCGCTCCGCCTCCAAGGGCTATCTGGCCGCGCCGGTGTACTCCGGCGACGCTTCGGTGGACGAGGTGGGCGGCGGCATCTGCCAGACCTCCTCCACCATCTACTACGCGGTGCTCCATACAAACCTGAAGATCGTGGAGCGCCGGGCCCACCGCTTCAACACCGGCTATGTGCCGGAGGGCATGGACGCCACGGTGTACTACGGTCAGACGGACTTCCGCTTTGAGAACAGCACGGACTACCCCATCAAGATCGTTACCTCCAGCTATGACCAGGGGGGCAAGCGGAAGCTGAACGTCAAGATCTATGGGACCAATGTGGACGGCGTCCGGGCCGAGCCCAAGAGCACGGTCTATGAGACAGTGACTCCCACCACCCAGTATAAGGCGGATGAATCCATCCCCCGGGGGACCACAAAGGTGGACAGCAAGCAGAACCCCTACACCGGAAAGTCGGCCCAGACCTACCGGTATGTCTATGACCGGGACGGGAAGCTGCTGGAAAAGCAGGATATGGGGAAGAGCGTGTACAAAATGCGGCCCAAGACCATCCTGTATAACCCCGCCGACGGAGACCCCGCCACCTGGCCCAATGGCGTCCCGCCGGTCCCGGAGGTCCCTCCGGCGGAGACCGTACCGGAGACGCCTGCGGAAAACGCGGGGGCAGAGACGCCGCTGGAGGATCCGGGGACAGAGGCCCCGGCAGAGTCCGGCGGCGGACAGGAGCTCCCTCCCGCGGAGGAGCCTCCGGCCCAGGATCTGACGGTGGACGATCCGGCTCAGGCCGTTTGACACGCAAAGAAGGTGACAAGGTATGTTTCAGGGATTTTCCCAGGAGGCGGTGGACTTTTTGTGGGGCATCCGCTTCAACAATGAGCGCGGCTGGTTTGAGGCCCGCAAGGAGGAGTACCTGACCCTGGTGGCCGGCCCCATGCGGGAGCTGGGGGAACAGGTCCACGCCGCGGTGGAGGAGGAGTTTCCCAAACTCGGGCTGAACCTCCACGTCTCCCGGATCTATCGTGACGCCCGGCGGCTCCACGGGCGCGGCCCCTATAAGGACCACTTGTGGTTCACTCTGCGGCGGCCAAAGGAGGAGTGGGTCAGCCAGCCGGCGTTCTATTTTGAGCTGGCCCCGGAGTATTACAGCATGGGGATGGGCTGGTACGACGCCACGCCCCTGACCATGGCCAAGCTGCGGGCCCGGATCGACCGGGACCCCAAGCCCCTGGAGCGGCTGGCCCGCCGTCTGGAAAAGTCGGAGTTCCGGCTGGAGGGGGCGGAGTACAAGCGGTCCAAGGGGGACCCGGGCGGGCTGCTGGCCACCTGGTACAACCGGAAGAGCATCGCTATCTCCCGGGATGAGAACTGCGGCGGCCTTCTCTTTCAGCCGGAGCTGGCGGAGCAGGTGATCCAGGGCTTCCGCTTTTTGAAGCCCTATTATGAGTACCTCTTTTCCCTGGCGGGGGATCCCACGCCGGAGGGAATGTGACAGGGAAACAAGACAAAGAACGGAAACGGGCGTCCCGGCTGGGACGCCCGTTTTGTGTTATGTTGTAAGGAGATGGTCCAGCAGCTCCCGCACCTCCAGAAGAGAGGTGCAGCGCCGGAACAGCAGACGCTCCAGCTCCGGGGCGGGCGGGATCAGGTCGGGGACCATGACCACCGGCATCCCGGCGGCGTGGGCGGAGAGGATCCCGTTGCGGGAGTCCTCGATGGCCAGCGTGCGGGACGGAGCGGTCCCCAGGGCTTGGCAGGCCAGCTGATAGATCTCCGGGTCCGGCTTGCTGTGCTCCACCTGGTCGCCGGTGACCACGGCGGAGAAGCAGGGCCCAAGACCGGTCATCTCCATGCGCCGATGGGTGCGCTCCCGATTGGTGGAGGTGGCCAGGGCAGCTGGAATACCGCGGGCGGTCAGAAACTCCAGGATCTCCCGGACGCCCGGCTTGAGCGGGACGCCCTCCTGCTCCATCCGCGCCTGGGAGCGGGCGGAGCAGGTGAGCAGAAAGGTCTCCCGGGGAAAATCCGGCCCAAACAGGTCCAGCATCTTTTGGAGGATGTCGGCCCGGTTCTGCCCCACGAATTCTAAATAGGCCCGCCCTACCTGGGGCCAGTTCAGCTCCGTGCTGACGGCGTTCCAGGTCTCCTGGGACAGGCGCTCTGTGTCGAACAGGACCCCGTCCACATCAAAGACCACGCCCTCCAGGTCGAAGCGGCTCATACCTTACCGATGTCCGTGCGGAAGTGCATATCCTGGAAGGCGATGGGCTTGCAGGCGGCGTAGGCCGTTTCAATGGCCTCCTCCAGGCTGCCGCCCACGGCGGTGACGCCCAGCACCCGGCCGCCTGCGGTGAGGATCCGGCCGTTCCCGTCACCCTTGGTGCCCGCATGGAACACGGTGGCCAGCTTGCCGGCCTCCTCCAGACCAGAGATGGGGTAGCCGCTCTGATACTGGACGGGGTAGCCGCCGGAGGCCAGGACGATGCAGCAGGCCGCGCCCTCCTTCCACCGGATGTCCACCTGATCCAGGGTGCCGTTGACGCAGGCCTGGAAAATATCCATCAGGTCGGTGTCCAGCATGGACAGGATGGGCTGGGTTTCCGGGTCGCCGAAGCGGGCGTTGTACTCCACCACCTTGGGGCCGTCCTGGGTGAGCATCAGACCGAAGTAGAGCACACCCTGGAAGGGGCGTCCCTCCGCCTGCATGGCCTTCACCGTGGGCAGGAAGATCTTTTCCATGCACTCCGCGGCGATGGCGGGGGTGTAGTTGGGGGAGGGGCAGAAGGCGCCCATACCGCCGGTGTTGGGGCCCTGATTGCCGTCATAGGCCCGCTTGTGGTCCTGGGAGGACAGCATGGGGACCAGGTGCTCCCCGTCGCAGAAGGCCAGCACGGTGACCTCAGGGCCTACCATACACTCCTCGATGACCACGGTGGAGCCGCTCTTGCCGAACTTGTGGTCCTGCATCATGGAGCGCACGGCCTCCTCGGCCTCTTCCACGGTGGAGGCTACCACCACACCCTTGCCCAGAGCCAAACCGTCCGCCTTGACTACGATGGGAGCACCCTGCCGGTGGATGTAGGCCAGGGCCTGCTCCATGTCGGTGAAGGTCTCATACTGGGCGGTGGGGATGTGGTACTTTTTCATCAGCTCCTTGGAGAACGCCTTGCTGGCCTCCAAAATGGCGGCGTTGGCCCGGGGGCCGAAGGCGGGGATGCCCGCCGCCTCCAGGGCGTCCACCATGCCCAAAGCCAGGGGATCGTCCGGGGCCACCATGACAAAGTCCATGGCGTTGTCCTTGGCCCAGGCCACCATGCCCTCCACATCGGTGGCCTTGATGGGCACACACTGGGCCACCTGGGCGATGCCCCCGTTGCCGGGGGCGCAGTACAGCTCAGAAACTTTGGGGCTCTGGGCCAGCTTCCAGCAGATGGCGTGCTCCCGCCCGCCTCCGCCGACGACTAATACCTTCATAAATATGCTCCTCTCAATATGGGCGGCGACGGCCGCCCCTACAAAATAGGTGGGATGTATTGCAGGCCGCGGCCCGGGCCAGCTTCTCTTGCCCCTGTGGGGCAATTCACCATCTCACGCCCTGAAAAATAGCTTCAGATACGTTGCAGGGTGTGACCACGGATCATATCACAAGGTCCCCGGAGTCCGTATAGGGGCGGGTGAGAACACCCGCCCGCGGGCCGATGGGGACATCGGCCCCTACAGACAGGGGACGGCCTGCCCGTTGTGTTAATTTAATGATGGAACAGCCGGATCCCGGTAAACGCCATAACCATGCCGTACTTGTCCGCGGTGGCGATGACCTGATCGTCCCGGATGGAGCCGCCGGGCTGGGCGATGTACTGCACGCCGGACTTCCGGGCGCGCTCCACGTTGTCGCCAAAGGGGAAGAAGGCATCAGAGCCCACGGTGACGCCGGACATCCGGGCGATCCAGGCGGCCTTCTCCTCAGAGGTGAGCACCTCGGGTTTCACCTTGAAGGTGTTCTGCCACACGCCCTCGGCCAGCACGTCGTCATGCTCGTCGGAGATATAGATGTCGATGGCGTTGTCCCGGTCGGGGCGGCGGATGTTGTCCACGAACTGGAGGCCCAGGACCTTGGGATGCTGGCGCAGCCACCAGATGTCCGCCTTGTTGCCGGCCAGACGGGTGCAGTGGATGCGGCTCTGCTGGCCGGCCCCCACACCGATGGTCATGCCGTTTTTGACATAGCAGACAGAGTTGGACTGGGTGTATTTCAGGGTGATGAGGGAGAGGAGCATATCGTTCTTGGCCTGCTGGGACAGCTCCTTGTTCTCGGTGACCACGTTCTGGAGCATTTCCTCGCGGATGTCCAGGTCGTTGTAGCCCTGCTCAAAGGTGATGCCGAAGATGTTCCGGCGCTCGATGGGGGAGGGGGTGTAGCCGGGGTCGATCTCCACCACGTTGTAGCCGCCCTTGCGCTTGCCCTTCAGGATCTCCAGAGCCTCGTCGGTGTAGCCGGGGGCGATGATGCCGTCGGACACCTCGGCGGCCAGAAAGCGGGCGGTGTCGCCGTCACACACATCGGACAGGGCGGCCCAGTCACCGAAGGAGCACAGCCGGTCTGCGCCCCTGGCCCGGATATAGGCGCAGGCGATGGGGGACAGTTCCCCCTCCGGGGCAAAGTAGATGTGCCGCTCCACATCGGTGAGGGGCAGGCCCAGGGCGGCCCCGGCGGGGGAGACGTGCTTGAAGGAGGCGGCGGCGGGCAGGCCGGTGGCCTTTTTCAGGGCCTTCACCAGCTGCCAGGAGTTCAGCGCGTCCATGAAGTTGATGTACCCGGGCCTGCCGTTGAGCACCTTCAGGGGCAGCTCGCCCTCCTCCATAAAGATGCGGGCGGGTTTCTGGTTGGGGTTGCAGCCGTATTTCAGTTCCAGTTCGGTCATGGAAGGTCATCCTTTCTGTATTTGATGGCGTGGTCGGGCGGGGGATGCAGGGGCGCACAGTGTGCGGCCCTGCGTTTGTATGCGCAGAATGTTCAGGGTTCCTCCGGCGCTTCAAAGGGCTCCGCGTGGAATTTCCCGTCCTCCCCCCGGGCATAGGCGGTACCAAAGGGAGCGCTGAGCAGAGGGATGATGTCCGGGTCGTAGTTGCAGATGGTGTTCAGGTCGTAGACTCCCGTATGGCTGACGTCATTGATATAAGCCTCATCCTCCTCGCCGGAGAAGAAGCGCCAGCCGCTGTCGGGGTACTGGCCGTCAGGCCGCTCCCGGTAGCACCAGCCTACCTGCCTGCCCAGAACGGTGATGTGGTCGGTGGCCAGGCAGCCGTTGGGGCCCTCCCAGCCGGGCAGGAGCTCCCGCAGCTCCGGGGCGGAGAGCAGGAAGGGCTTTTCCTGGGGAATACGGTACCACATCCGGCCCGCCCAGGCCTGCTTGCTGTCCAGCAGCTGGCGCACCAGCCTCAGGTTCAGCTCCAGATAGGCGGCGGCGTCCTGCTGGCCGCGGTCGCCTCCCATGCGGAAGGCCCAATAGGCGGCCCCGCACACCAGGCCCACGGCGTACTCCTCCCAGCTGTGGAAGGCGGCGGCCTGCTCCACCCAGTGCTGGGAGAGCTCTCTATATTCCTCGGGGGAGATCAAATCGCAGGCGCAGGCGGTCCGCAGGTGGCCCAGCGTCTCGCTGATGTCCCAGGCCAGGAAGCCACGGCGGCCCACCAGGGGCTGAAACTGCCGGGCGAAGTCGGACAGCCGCTGAAAGACGGGGCGGGCGTCGGGAGACAGGTCCTCCAGGGAGAAGCTGGGGCGGCCCTCCCAGAAGGATTCGAAGTCCAGATATTCGTGGTTGGTCAGCAGGGCCTCCTTGCAGAAGGCTACCATGCTGTCCCTGTTGGTGATGCCGTAGACCTGCTCCAGATGGTCCCGGGTGGCCTGGCGGTCCTCCCCGCTCAGGCAGTAGGGGATGGAGGTGAAGTAGGCCTCCCCGGCGTCCTCCAGCGTGGCCAGGCCGGGGGTCTTCCGCAGGGCGGGGACCCCGGCCAGCAGAAGGGGGAAGGTTTCGGCGGTACACAGGGTGGGGGGCTGGAAGGGAACGGAGGCCCGCTCCTTTTGAAACTGGATGATCGGGTCGATCAATGCCATAAAAATACTCCTTTTGACAGCGGGATGCGGCTTACTGGTGCTTGTTGAGGATCACGGTGTCCCGCTCGCCGGAGGCCAGGTCCACATACTGGACGAACAGAGAGACCTTGTTGTCCTCATTCAGGCTGGCCCACAGCTCGTTGGCCAGGGTCTTGGCGTCGGGGGCGGTGATGGCGACCTTCCGGGGCTCGCCCTCAAAGGAGGGGAGGGGGTCCAGATTCTCCTGGTAGGTGTGGATGAAGCGGCCCTCGCCGGCCTTGGGGTGGTCATAGCCGAAGAAATAGCGGCAGCAGCAGGAGGGGTCGCCGTCGTTGCTCTTCAGGATGGACAGGGCGTAGCTGCCGTCCTTGTGGAGCAGGCCGGAGATGCGGGGGGTGTAGTTGTCGGGGTCGGGCTCGAACTCCCGGGTGCGCAGGGACTGGGCGAAGACCTTGCCCTCCAGCAGCCCGTCCCGGATGGTGTCCGTCTGGTCGCCGTTGGTGACCACAGTGTCGTCCCCCACAATGCGGACGGGGTGGTAGATGATGAGGGAGGGGTCCACCATCTTGCTCTCATCATAGGCACGGGTGCGGATGCCGTCCCCGGTGGTCTCAAAGACACGGTTGCGGCTGTTCTCGCTGCGGCCCATAATGAAATAGGCGATGACGGCCTTCTTGTCGTCGGCGGAGCGGCCCAGGACGATGCCCCGGCCAGGGTAGGGGTGGTTCTGTAAGAGTTCATTGAGATCAAGTGTTTTCATGGGAATCCTCCTTGTGAAGGTCAGAATTGGGATTTTTACAGGACTCTTCGAATAGCAGCCGCCTGACAGCGGAGAAATAAGAAATGAGCAGACCGGCTCCTCCCAGAAGGCCGAGCAGGATACTGATGGGTGCAAGGACTTCGTCTGACTGGACGATCGGGTACAGCAGCAGGCCGCCCAGGAAGAAGAAGCCGCTGCACAGCAGCAAATCAGTTCTGGGTTTCATGGGAGTCCTCCTTCGCGGGTTGGTCAAAAGTGGGGGGAGAAGGCGTTTGATACCAGGACAGCCAGACCTGTGCCAAGTGGAAGATCAGGGAAAAAGCCCCAATCAGCATCAAAAGCGGGCTGATGATCGCGCGCCAGTTGCTGTAACGCAGCATATTGACGAGTTGCAGCAGGATGCCGCCCAAGAACAAAAATCCGGCGGCCAGGGCGGTCGGGACGGACATAAGACGCTCCTTTCCACAGCTGTGTCAGGAAAAAAGGGCGCACCGATTTTTTGAAACGGTGCGCCCAGACGGTCGGCATATTCAGGGCGATACTCCCCGTGGTCATTTCCACTTACCGTCAGTCATATCGCACACTTCACATTGTATCATAGCTCGGGTTCAAAAGCAAATTCATTCCGGGCGGTCCAGCACCCGGACCAGACGGCCCTCCACCTTCAGGAGGCCCTGACAGAACAGGGAGACCGCCCGGGGCAGGAGCTTCCACTCGCACTGCTCCATGATCCGCCGCTGAAGGACCTCCGGGGTGTCGTCCGGGAGGACCTCCACCGCCTTTTGTAAGACGATGGGGCCGCCGTCGCACTCCTCGCTGACGAAGTGGACGGTGGCGCCGGACAGCTTGACCCCGTACTCCAGGGCCTTCTCATGGACGTGAAGGCCGTAACAGCCCGGCCCCGCGAAGGAGGGGATCAGGGCGGGGTGGACATTGAGGATGGCGTTGGGGAAGGCGCGGACCATCTCACTGGTGAGGATGACCATGAAGCCGGCCAGGACCACCAGGTCGATGTCCAGCGCCCGCAGCTGCTCCACCAGGGCGGTGGTCATGGCCTGACTGGAGGGAAACTCCTTCCGGGCCACCACATAGCCGGGGATCCCCGCCTTTGCGGCCCGCTCCAGGGCGTAGGCGCCAGGGTTGGAGGAGATGACAGCGGCGATCTCACCGTTGACCAGCTCCCCACGGGCCTGGGCGTCTATGAGGGCCTGAAGATTGGTGCCGCCGCCGGAGACCAGTACGGCGATACGTTTGGACATAGCGAACCTCCAAGTGAGTTAGGAATTAGGAATTTGGGAGGGCTTTTGGATAACGTTCGGCGGAGCCGGACACTACAATTCCAAACGCCTCATTCCTCATTTTATCAAACCAGCTCCACGCCGGCCTCGCCGGAGACCACCTGGCCGATCTGATAGGCGGTTTCACCGGCCTCCTTCAGGACAGACAGCGCCTGTCCGGCCTGTGCGGCGGGGAGGGCCAGGATCATGCCGATGCCCATATTGAAGGTGTTGTACATATCACGCTCCGGGATGCCGCCGGTCTTTTGGATCAGGTCGAAGATGGGCAGGCGGGGGAAGGTGCTCAGATCGATCCGGGCGGTGAGCCCCTCGGTCATCATACGGGGGACGTTCTCATAGAAGCCGCCGCCGGTGATGTGGCTGACGGCGTGGACGTCCACACCGGCCTTCAGCAGGGCCTTTACCGCCTTGACATAGATGCGGGTGGGGGCCAGCAGGGCCTCGCCCAGGCTCTTGCCGTTCAGATCCTCCCGGGGAGTCTTGAGGTCGGCGTGCTCCACGTCCAGCACCTTGCGCACCAGGGAGAAGCCGTTGGAGTGGACGCCGGAGGAGGCCAGTCCCACCAGCACATCGCCGGCGGCCAGCTTTTTGCCATCAATAATCTTTTCCTCGTCCACGATGCCCACGGAGAAACCGGCCAGGTCGTACTCGTCCACGGGGTAGAAGCCGGGCATCTCGGCGGTCTCGCCGCCCACCAGGGCGCACTCGGCCTGGCGGCAGCCCTCGGTGATGCCGGAGACGATGTCAGCGATGCGGGCGGGGTGGTTCTTGCCGCAGGCAATATAGTCCAGGAAGAACATGGGGGCGGCGCCGCCGCACACGATGTCGTTGACGCACATGGCCACACAGTCGATGCCCACGGTGTCGTGCTTGTCCATCAGGAAGGCCAGCTTCAGCTTGGTGCCCACACCGTCGGTGCCGGAGACCAGCACCGGCTTTTTCATGCCGGCCAGATCGGGGGCAAACATACCGCCGAAGCCGCCCAGAGTGCCCATGACGCCGGGGATGTAGGTGGATTCTACCATGGGCTTGATGCGCTCGACCGCCTCATATCCGGCGGTGACGTCCACGCCGGCGGCGGCGTAGGACTCAGAGTGAGAGTTTTTCATGCCAAAACCTCCAAATACAATAATAAAGCCCCGCAGGGTTTCCGCAGAAGGCGGAAAGAATTGAAAAAGTCCGAAGGCGAATTGACTGCGTAGCCGTTGGCGGCTTTGCCGCCTTACGGATACGGCGTACTCCTTGCGGGTGATTCGCCGCAGGGCACCATAACCCCTGGCCGTAGCGGCCAGGGCCGCCTTTTCTGTGGAAAGGCGAGGGGGGTATCGACGGCGGTTTCCTTGGGAACCGCCGTCGTATCCAGGGGGGACAGCGTCCCCCCTGGAAGAGGTTTATTCCCTGCCGCTCCAGCAGTAGGTGCATACCTTGTCCCGGTCCAGGCCGATGGCCTCCAGCAGGCCGTCCAGGGACTGATAGCCCAGGGAGTTGAAGCCGAATTTTTCACAGATGGTCTTCAGCATACACTGTCCGCGCTGGGTGTTGGCGTCGGCGTACTCCTCCAGGTGCTGCTGCCCCTCGTCCCCCTCCAGCTCCTGGATCGTACGGCGGGCCAGCAGGTCCATGTCGGAATTGCCCCGGGAGAAGTTCAGATACTTGCAGCTGTACATGATGGGGGGACAGGCGGAGCGCATGTGGACCTCCTCCGCTCCGGACTCATAGAGAAACTCGACAGTCTCCCGCAGCTGGGTGCCGCGGACGATGGAGTCGTCCACAAAGAGGAGCTTTTTGCCCTCGATGAGCTCGGGCACTGGGATCTGCTTCATCTTGGCCACCTGCTTGCGCACCTCCTGGTTGGTGGGCATGAAGGAGCGGGGCCAGGTGGGGGTGTATTTGACGAAGGGGCGGGCGAAGGGCTTGCCGCTGCGGTTGGCAAAGCCGATGGCGTGGGGGACGCCGGAGTCGGGGACCCCGGCCACATAGTCCACCTTGGGCAGCAGGCCCCGGGCCACCTCGTCCCGGGCCATGATCTCGCCATTGCGGTAGCGCATGACCTCCACGTTCATCCCCTCATAGTTGGAGTTTGGATAGCCGTAGTAGGTCCACAGGAAGGCGCAGATCTTCATCTCCTTGCCGGCGGGGGAGAGGGTCTCGAAGCCGTCGGCGGTGATGCGGACGATCTCCCGGGGGCCCAGCTCATAGGCGTCGGTATAGCCCAGCTTGTGGTAGGCAAAGGACTCGAAGGATACGCAGTGGGCCCCCTCCTTTTTTCCGACCAGAACCGGCAGGCGGCCCACACGGTCCCGGGCGGCGATGATCTCTCCCTGGCTGGTCAGGATCAGCAGGGTGAGGGAGCCGCGGATCTCCTCCTGCGCGTGGAGGATGCCGGAGACCAGATCGTCCTTTTGGTTGATGAGGGCGGCGGCCAGCTCGGTGGAGTTGACCTTGCCGGAGCTCATGGCCATGAACTGGTGGCCGTGGTCGGAGAAGTACCGCTGGATCAGCTCCTCCGAATTGTTGATGATGCCCACCGTGGTGATGGCGTACAGCCCCAGGTGGGATCGGACCAGCAGAGGCTGGGGATCGGTGTCGCTGATGCAGCCGATGCCGCTGCATCCGTGAAAGTCGGTAAGATCCTTTTCAAATTTTGTGCGGAACGGGGTGTTTTCGATGGAGTGGATCTGCCGCTGGAACCCGTCCTCCTGATCGTGGATGAGCATACCGCCCCGGCGGGTGCCCAGGTGGGAGTGGTAGTCCACTCCGAAGAAAATATCCAGTGTCACATCCTCGTGGGACACTGCGCCAAAAAAGCCGCCCATGATGTCCTCCTCAATGATACAAATGGTAAAGTGGAGGATGGAGTGGAAAAGCGGCGGAAACTGAACAGCTCCGCCCCTTTTCCAGGCCATCTCATTTATGCAAGTGTGCCATCCGGAACACCTCCGGGATTTGGGGACAGTGCGGTTACTTCTGGGCGAAAAACAGCTTGGACAGGGTCATGGGATCCACATACTGCCCGTCCTTGTACACACGCATATTGCCGGAGGCCACCTCGTCGATGAGCATGACCTTGCCGTCAGCGTCATAGCCGAACTCAAACTTGATGTCGTACAGGACCATGCCCTTCTCCTTCAGGTCGTCGGCCACGATCTGGGTGATCTTCTGGGTCATGTCCTTGATGTCATCGTACTGAGCGCCGGTCATCACACCCAAAGCCACCAGGGCATCTTTGGTCACCAGGGGATCTCCCTTCTCATCGTTCTTAAAGGTGGTCTCCACATAGGCAGGCAGGTCGGCGCCCTCGGCGATGTACTCGCCGTACCGGCGGATGAAGCTGCCCACCGCCTTGTGGCGGCAGATGACCTCCAGGCCGTGGCCGAACACCTTGGCAGGCAGGACCTCCATGGTAGTGTTGGTCAGGTCGGCGGAGACAAAGTGGGTCTTGATGCCGGCGGCGTTGATCTTCTCAAAGAAGTAGATGGACATCCGCAGGTTCACATCTCCCACGCCGTCGATGGTCAGGCCCACGGAGTTCTCGCCGGGATCGAACACGCCGTCCTTGCCGGTGCAGTCATCCTTGAACTTCAGCAGGTAGTTGCCGTTGTCCAGAGCGAACACATCTTTGGTCTTACCAGTGTAAACAAGCTTCTTTTCCATGGTGGGATTCCTCCGTTTATAATAAATAATTTTGAGGGTTTTGCAAAGAGATGGCTGTGTCAGGAGCGGATCACTGGGCCAGTTCGGCCTGGAGCTTCTGCTCCTTTTCGGCGATCTGGGCGGCCATTTTCTCCCGGGCGGCATCCAGCTTGGCGGCCAGGGCGTCGTCAGAAACGGACAGGATCTGGGCGGCCAGAACGGCGGCGTTTTTGGCTCCGTTGATGGCCACGGTGGCCACGGGGATGCCGCTGGGCATCTGCACAGTGGCAAGCAGGGCGTCCAGCCCGTCCATGGCGCCCCCCTTCATGGGGATGCCGATGACCGGCAGGGTGGAGTTTCCGGCAAAGGCGCCGGCCAGATGGGCCGCCATGCCGGCGGCGCAGATCAGCACGCCGAAGCCGTTCTTCCGGGCGTCCCGGGCAAATTCCGCGGCAACGGCAGGGGTGCGGTGGGCGCTGAGAATGTGGGCCTCATAGGGAATGCCGAACTCCGTCAGCTGGGCGCAGGCCGCCTTGACAACAGGCCAGTCGCTGTCTGAGCCCATGATGACCGCTACTTTCTTGCTCATAGATCGATCTCTCCTTCCAGCTCAAAAAAGTTCAGGCCGCCTGCGGGTGACAGGGGGCCTGAAAATTTAGGATGCGGTTGTAGGAATGGGCAGATTGGGGCCCTGGTGAAAGCGGCGCTGAACAGAATGGCGAAACAGACACGCATATCCCATGGGAAGAACCTCCTTGCCCTGATTAGGCTTTCATTTTATCGAAAACAGCCGGGATTTGCAAGGGGGGGACTTAAATTCGTAGGCTTGTACAATGAGACGCCGGGGAAAGCGCTAGAAACTTGTGGGGCCGGGACAGAATGACCTCACAGCAGACCGGCGGTGCCCAGGATCCGGGAGACCTGTCCGGCACGGAGGGACCAGGCCGCCGCCGCCCCGTGGGACAGACGGCGCTGGGAGACCCAGGCGGGGGGCTCCTCCAGGGCGTGCTCGCACAGGGTGAGGAACTCCTGATGGGAGTGGGCCCCGTATACCACGTCTGGGAAGTGCTCCACCTGGTCGGGCCAGAGCATGGAGACGATGGGCCGCCCAGTGGAGAGATACTCATAGATCCGGGTGGGGATCACGTCGCAGTCCGGCTGGTCCTCCCGCAGGAAGTTCAGCAGCACCCGGCACCGGGACAGATGCTCCGGCACCTCCATCAGGGGGCAGGGGGGGAGAAAATGTACATTGGGGAGCCGGGCCAGCCGGTGCAGGAGTGGATTTTGTTCCCGGCGTCCCAGGAGGAGGAAGGTCCAGCGGGGCCGCGCCTGAGCGGCATAGAGCAGGGGGGACAGGTCCAGATTCCCGTGGATGGTGCCGGCCCAGCCCAGCACAGGGTCCTCCGGACGGGGACGGCTGGGAGCGGCGATCCGGGAGAACAGGGGATAGGTCACCCCGTTGGGCAGCAGGGCGATGTTGCCGCTGCACGGGGAGAGGCGCTCTGCCAGCTCCGGGGAGGCGGCGAACACCACATCAGCGGCAGAGGCCAGGGAGCCTTCCCAGGCCGGGGGCAGGTCGTCCCACTCCCGGTCGCAGTCGTAGATCAGACCGTCGTAGTCCAGACGGTCCAGCAGGTGGACCTGCTCCGGGCAGGCGCACCAGAGCAGGGGGGAGCGGAAGCGGTGCTCCTCCATGCGCCCGGCGATGAAGCGGGCCAGCCGGAGCTGTTCCAGACGGAACAGCGGCCCGTACCGCTCGTCCGCGGGGAGCAGAAGGGGGGGCAAGGGGTACACTGTGATGTTGGGCTTGACGGCCCGCCCCTTGGCGCGGAATCGAATCTCCCGCCAGCTGCCGGAGGGAGAAAAAAAGAGGACCTGGGTGTGCTTCAGCCGGGTGATGAGCTGCTGGGTGCGTCCGGGGGAGTGGCTCCAGGCCTCGTTGGACAGACAGACGATCTGCTTCAAAATGGGCCTCCTGTGAAAACGCCGCGTGCCCTTGCATGGGCCAGGGAAAGCAGGTATAATAAATCAGTCTGACAGCGGAGCGGCTGAAACGCCGGACTTCCCCTGTCCATTTCACTGGTTCCATTATACCGGCCTCAGAGGGGCCGGTCAAGGGAAGAAAGGCAGGAAAACAATGCTGGAAATGATACAAATACTGGATGAGAGCGCACTGCTCTGGATCCAGGACGCTGTGCGCGTCCCGTTCCTGGATCCCCTTGTGGAGGCCTTTACGTCGCTGGGCAACACGGGGGTGATGTGGATCGTGCTCTCCCTGGGGATGCTGTGCTGGAAGCCGACCCGGCGGGCGGGGGGGATCGCCCTGTTGGCTATGGCGCTGGGGATGCTGTGTACCAATGTGGTCTTGAAGCAGCTCGTGCTCCGTCCCCGCCCCTATGTGATGGTGGAGGGCCTGATTCCCCTGCTGACCTCCGCCGACCCCAGTTCCTTCCCGTCGGGCCACACCTGCGCCGCCTTTGCCGCGGGGATGGCCTGGGCCGGAGCGCTGCCCTGGCGCTGGGCCCGGACTGCCGCAGTGATCCAGGCAGTGTGCATGGGACTGTCCCGGCTCTATGTTGGCGTCCACTACCCCAGTGATGTCCTGGCCGGGGCTCTGATTGGCAGCCTGTGCGCCCTGTGTGCCCTGTGGCTGGCCGCCCGGAGCCGGGAGCGGAGGCGCGTCTGACCCCATTGACCCTCGGACAGAAGCAAACCGCCCCGCCGCCGTTTTGAAAACGGCGGCGGGGCGGTTTTTTCACAGGGCTCAGGTCTCCGGAGCGTTCAGAACGGCGGCCTGCTCCTCCAGCCAGGCGGTCAGCTGGACCAGGCCATCCTCGCTGAGGGGAAAGGAGGCCTCAGCCAGGACCTGGCTCAGGGTGCGGCTGAGAGGGCCCTTCCACAGCTCCACGTCCAGCGCGGCGCGGGCAGGGCGCTCCCCGTCATCATGGGAAGCGGGACAGATGAAAAAGCGGGCCTCCCCCTTGCTGCCGTACCAGGTGTTTCCGTTTTCCCAGAACAGCATGGTGGGGATCTCGATGGGACTCAACATAGGGGTCACTCCTGTTTTGATGTTTCCGCCGAAGGGCGGCTCAGTGCCGGACGTCCGGCCGGGGCTGATAGGGGATGGGGGCCGGGTTGGCCTGGCAGAAGCGGACGACGGCCCCGCGCACCAGATCGTAGGGGGCGTCATCTGTGCAGGCTGTCTCACCGTGATAGTCTTCCTCCAGCTCCCGGTCTGTAAGTTCTCCCCGGTGATACCGGTGGGCTACCTCGCCGCAGGAACGCAGATGGACGAGGACGCCGTGGAGCTGCTTCCCCTCCTCCGGGGAGAGCACATCGGAGTCCAGCAGGGTGTGGTCCAGAAAAGCACAGAAAAAGGCATGGTCCCGGCACCAGTTCCGGTTCCCGTTGGCCTGGGCCTCGTGTCGGAGCCGCTCGATCTGCCGCAGCAGTTCCCCCTGGAGGACGGTGGACTGTCCCCGCTTCGGGACCCAGCGCGTCCAGATCTCCCGGCAGATCTGTTCTTCTTCCATTTTGTCAGGCTCCTTTCCTCCGGCGGTCACGGCTCCGGCTCAGCCCAGCGGAGGGCGCGGCCCACCGCCTTGTGCCAGCCGGCCAGCAGGCGGGCCCGGTCGTCTGTGCCCATGTCCGGCTCATAGAGACGGTCCAGCCGCCACTGGGCGCGGATCTCCTCCAGGCCGCTCCACATCCCGACCGCCAGACCGGCCAGATAGGCCGCGCCCAGGGCGGTGGTCTCCCGAATCACAGGGCGGCGGACCGGCTTGTCCAGAATGTCCGCCTGGAACTGCATCAGGAAGCGGTCCCGGCTGGCCCCGCCGTCCACCTTCAGCTGGGTGAGCGGGATCCCGGTGTCCTTCTCCATGGCGTGGACCAGATCCCAGCTCTGATAGGCGATGGACTCCTGGGCGGCCCGGATGATGTGGTCCCGGCCGGTGCCCCGGGTCAGTCCCACCAGAGCGCCCCGGGCGTACATATCCCAGTAGGGGGCCCCAAGGCCGGTGAAGGCGGGGACCAGATAGACGCCGCCGGTATCCGGCACCTTGGAGGCGTAATACTCCGCGTCCCGGGCCTCACCGATGAAGCGCAGCTCGTCCCGGACCCACTGGATCACCGCGCCCCCCACAAAGACGGAGCCCTCCAGGGCGTACTGCACCTTCCCGTCCAGGCCGATTGCAATGGTGGACAGCAGGCCGTTGTTGCTGCGGTAGAGCCGCTCACCGGTGTTCATCAGCAGGAAACAGCCGGTGCCGTAGGTGTTTTTGGCCTCGCCGGGAGAGAAGCAGGCCTGGCCGAACAGAGCGGCCTGCTGGTCGCCGGCGATGCCGGCGATGGGGATCTGCGCACCCTGGAGTTCTACAGAGCCGTAGATCCCGCTGGAGTCCCGAACTTGAGGAAGCATGGATATGGGGATGCCCAGGCGGCCGCAGATATGGGGGTCCCAGCACAGCGCCTGGATGTCGAAGAGCATCGTGCGGCTGGCGTTGGTGCAGTCGGTGATATGGACCTTTCCGCCGGTGAGCTTCCACACCAGCCAGGAGTCCACGGTGCCGAACAGAAGCTCTCCGGCCTCCGCCCGGGCCCGGGCCCCCTCCACATGGTCCAGGATCCAGCTGAGCTTGGTGGCGGAGAAGTAGGCGTCGATGAGCAGGCCGGTGTGCTCCTGGACGTAATCAGTAAAGGTCCGGTCCTCCTTGAGCTGCTCGCACAGCGGCGCGGTGCGGCGGCACTGCCACACGATGGCGTTGTAAATAGGCCGCCCGGTGACTTTGTCCCAGACAATGGTGGTCTCCCGCTGGTTGGTGATGCCGATGGCGGCCAATTCATGGGGGGAGATGCCCGTCTGGGCCAGCACCTCGGTGAGGACAGAGTACTGGGTGGACCAGATCTCCATGGGGTCCTGCTCCACCCAGCCGGGCTGGGGATAGATCTGGGTCAGCTCCCGCTGGGCGGTGCCCAGGATGTTTTGGTCCTGGTCAAACAGGATACACCGGCTGCTGGTGGTGCCCTGATCCAGGGCGGCGATATATCGCTTCACAGGGATCACTCCTCTCTGGCGGCGAAGCCGCCGGGATATGGATGAAAAACAAGGGAGACGTCGCCTGGCTCAGCGGTTGGCCGCCCGGTAAATGGCCAGGATGTCCGCCTCGCCCAGCACCCGGAAGGCGCCGATGGTCCGGGCCCCGTAGAAGGTGCAGCGGCGGGCCAGTTCCTTCAGCTCCTCCTCGCTCTGGAGTCCGCAGCCCAGTTCGGTCAGGCAGGTGGGCATCCCCAGGGAGCGGAAGTAGTCCACGGTGCGGGCAATGGCCTGCCGGGCCAGCTCCTCCTGGCCGCCTCCGGCGGGGTCCAGACCCCAGACGCTCACCCCGTACTGGGCAAAGCGGGCGGGATCGGTCTCCACGCAGTACTCCGCCCAGCTGCCCCATACAGCGGAGAGGGTGGCCCCATGGGCGAAGTCGAAGCGGGCGCTGAGCTCATGGCCCAGCTGGTGGACAGCAAAATCCTTGGGCGCGCCCAGGCCGGTGAGCCCGTTGTGGGAGAGACTGCCCGCCCACATCAGCTCGCTCATGGCCTGGAGGTCGCAGGGATCTGCCAGGGCCCGGGCGCCGCAGCGGATCACCGTGCGCAGCAGCCCCTGGGCGATCTCGTCGGTGAGCAGATTACCGGTGACACAGGTGAAATAGCGGTCCAGAGTGTGCATCATGATATCCACCACGCCGCAGGCGATCTGGTAGGGGGGGAGGGAGCAGGTCAGTTCCGGATCCATCACCGCAAAGCGGGGGCGGATCTGCTCTGAGGTCAGGCCCCGCTTCTCCAAAGTATCGTCCCGGGTGAGCACGGCGGAGGAGCTGGTCTCGCTCCCGGCGGCGGAGATAGTGAGCACCGCCCCCACTGGAAGGGTGCGCTCCACCGGGCGCTTGCCCAGCCAGAAGTCCCACAGGTCAGCCTCCGGCTCCGCCGCGCCCAGGGCGATGGCCTTGGCGGCGTCGATGACGCTGCCCCCGCCGACGGCAAGGATCAAGTCTGCCCCGAACTCCAGCGCCGCCTGGACGCCCTCACGGACCTGAAACAGGCGGGGGTTGGGGTGGATCCCGGCAAAGACGCGGCAGGTGAGTCCGGCCTGGGTCAGGGACTGCTCCACACGGTCCAGCAGCCCGCTGCGACGGGCGCTCTGACCGCCGCAGACCAGCAGGACCCGGCGGGCGCCCAGCCCGGCGGCCAGTTCCCCAGTCCGGGACTCCGTCCCCGGTCCAAAGACGATCCGGGTGGGAATGGAAAATTCAAATGCGTGCATCAACAACGCCCTCCTGCGACAAAAAATTCAGATAAGGAAACTGTACCACAATCCCAGGCTGTGGGCAAGGGGGAGTGGGACCATTTCTCATCCAGGCGCATAGGCTGGGATGTGGCGGACGCCACACAGAACGATCCCAGAATAAGGAGCGTATCGTATGATGAATCGTTATCTGCCCGCAGACCGGGACTGGAGGCAGCGGGAAGGCGTGACTGCCTATCTCACCACCTCCTGCTCCCAGCCCTGCGTACCATCCTGCTGCCCTCCGCCCTGTCCTCTGCCCTGTCCCCCGGGGCCGGTTATTCCCGGACCGATCGGCCCCACTGGGCCGCAGGGTTACCCCGGTCCTGACGGCGCCACCGGCCCCACCGGTCCCCAGGGGATCCCTGGCCCCGCTGGCGCGCAGGGCCCCACCGGCCCCGCCGGTCCTGTCGGAGCCACAGGCGCGACGGGCGCGCAGGGCCCCACCGGCCCCGCCGGTCCTGTCGGAGCCACGGGCGCGGCTGGCGCACAGGGTCCCACCGGCCCCGCCGGTCCTGTTGGGGCCACGGGTGCGGCTGGCGCACAGGGACCCACCGGCCCCGCCGGCCCTGTCGGAGCCACAGGCGCGGCTGGCGCGCAGGGTCCCACCGGCCCTGCCGGTCCTGTTGGAGCCACGGGTGCGGCTGGCGCGCAGGGTCCCACCGGCCCTGCCGGTCCTGTTGGAGCCACGGGCGCGGCTGGCGCACAGGGTCCCACCGGCCCCGCCGGTCCTGTCGGAGCCACGGGTGCGGCTGGCGCGCAGGGCCCCACCGGCCCCGCCGGTCCTGTCGGAGCCACGGGCGCACAGGGTCCCATTGGTCCTACCGGCCCCACCGGCCCCATCGGTCCCACTGGCCCTGCCGGTCCGGAGACCGCAGTGCCTGTGGTTGCCGCAGTGGCAGATGCCACCGGAACGGAGGATGCGGTCACCAAGCTGAACCAGCTGCTGGCGAATATGCGGGAGGCCCGTCTGCTGGCCCCCTGACGGACACAGCGGAGCAAGATCCCAGCACAGGGGCGGCGCTCGCATTGGGCGCCGCCCCTGTGTGCGGAAGAAAGTGGGAGAGATAAGGAGCAGGAGGTGGACAGAATGGGCACTTACAAGGTATGTGTGTATGCGATTTGTAAGAATGAGGAGAAATTTGCAGACCGATGGATGGACTCCATGGGGGAGGCCGACCTGGTGGTGGTGCTGGACACCGGATCAGAGGATGGTACGGCGGAACGGCTGAGGGCGCGGGGCGCGCAGGTCACGGTGGAACAGATCCTCCCCTGGCGGTTCGACGCGGCCCGCAACCGGTCTCTGGAGCTGGTTCCGGAGGACGTGGACCTGTGTGTCTGCACGGACTTGGATGAAGTGTTCCGCCCGGGATGGCGGGAGGCGCTGGAGCAGGCCTGGAGGCCTGACTGCGGACGGGTCTCCTACCGCTATACCTGGAGTTTCCAGCCGGACGGCTCAGAGGGTGTGGTGTTCTGGAGCGATAAGATCCACGCCCGCCGGGGCTACCGGTGGGTCCATCCGGTGCATGAGGTGCTCCAGTGGGTGGGGGAGGGCGCTCCGGGGCCTACGGCGGCAGCGGAAGGGGTCCAGCTGGACCATCACCCGGATCCGGAAAAATCCCGGGGACAGTACCTGAACCTGCTGGAGCTGTCTGTGGAGGAGGACCCGGAGGACGACCGGAATATGCACTATCTGGGCCGGGAGTACCTGTTTCGGGGACGGTGGGAGGATAGTATCCGCATCCTGAAGCGCCACCTGGCCATGCCGCAGGCGGTGTGGCGGGATGAGCGGGCGGCATCCATGCGGTTTTTGGCCCGGGCCTGCCTTGAACTGGACCGTCAGAACGAGGCGCTGGAGTGGTATCTCCGGGCCGCGGCGGAGGCCCCCTATCTTCGGGAACCATGGGTGGAGCTGGCCCGTCTGCTGTACCAGCGGGAGGAGTGGGACGGTGTGCTGTATGCCGCCGGTCAGGCCCTGGCGGTCCGGGAGCGTCCGCGTACCTACATCTGCGAGCCGGAGGCGTGGGGCAGCCTGCCCCATGATCTGCGCTGTCAGGCCTTTTACCACACGGGGCGGCCCATACTGGCCCTGGAGGAGGCGCGCCGGGCGCTGGCCCTGTCGCCGGAGGACCGGAGATTGCGGGAAAATGTGGAGCTGTTGGAGCGGCAGATGCGCCATACAGAAGCATCTACGCCCTATTGAACGGAAAAGCCATGTGAAATTGCTTGTTCGGCGATTCCACATGGCTTTTTTAGAATTATGGCGTTATCAATAGAAAATCCTCTTTGAGTTATGCTGTCAAAAACAGTGCAAATGTCGCAGACGGCCTGTTCTGTCGTGAAATAGACGGGCTGTTTTGTCGGTCATCGCCGGACATCATTGTCCGGCGCCGGTGCGTTTTGTCGCATAAGAGAAGGGGATGGCTCCAGCCATCCCCTTCTTTCCGGTATTCAAGAAACCTCGCCCTCCAGGACGAGTTGTACCATCCGGTCATCAATAATGGCCCGGCGGTTTTGGTATGCGTAGACAAGAGACTGGGTACAGGCCCGGTTAATCAGTCTCGGGATGCCGGATGAGAAAGAGTGGACTGCTTTCATGGCGTCCTCAGAGAAGATTGCGTTGGGGTGTCCAGCATAGGTCAGTTGCTTCTCAATATAGGCTTTCGTCTGAGCGTATTCGTAAGGCATCAGAAAGCACTGAATATCAACCCTGTGGAGGATCGCTCTGTACGCTTGCAGCCGTAGTTTCTCCCATAGCTCCGTCTGGCCAGCCAAAATGAGTGCGAGGGGATTTTCAGAATCCATTTTGTAGTTGAGTAAGAAGCGGATTTCCTCCAGCATTTCCTTAGAGAGTAGATGCCCTTCATCCACAATCACAACCAGTTTTCGGTGTCCAACTCCACGCATAATTTCAATTTCGTGGTGCAGTAGATTCCTTGCGTCACCTCGGTAGAACCGTGTTTCACACCCCAGCTGCTCCAGAAGACCGTTGTAGAAGTGTCTCGGGGTAAGTTTAGATTCAGAAAGGTAGAGTACGGTGTAATCTTGCCCATCTAAGACGCTTTTCAGGCGGCGCAGAGCCGTTGTCTTCCCCGTGCCCGCATCCCCAACCACAAGAGCAAAAAGCTGGCGGCTGGCAGCATAGAGCAGACGGTTATAGACTTCTTCGGTATCCTGGTCTTCATAGAGATTGTCAACAGGAATGCCCCGTACAAAAGGGGTATGTGTCATTTCAAAAAATTCCTCGTACATGCTTGTCACCCCTTTTCAATTTCTGTGGTGTAGGAAATCGCCCTCCTGCGCTGCTTGTCTTGGTATGGTTCCGTTATGGCATCCAATAGACGGGAATGGTCAACGGGAATACGCTCAATCTCTTTTCGTTTTGGCTTCGGTGCAACTTTTTCGCCAACTACAATCTGCCGCACTTGAAACGGCTCATGGTCTGGTGTCTCAATCGTAAGGATCTCTGTACAGATTGGGTCATAGACTACATCAACCTGCTTGCCGGCAAAAGCAATGCCAAGGTCATATCGTTTTCCGCCAAAACTAATTACACCACTCTTGTCGGCCTTACGGGATTCACAATGCAAAAATGCTCGTGCCATCAGAGCCTTGTCCACAAATCGTGGAGGCATGGAATCGGACTTAAATGCAATTTCTGGCGTTGTGCCAAGAGCACTATGCGGTTTGGAGTGGTAACATTCATGTAGCCATGCTTGGAATTTTGTGTTCAATTCTTGCAGGCTCTCTGGTGGATGTAGACTTACCTCTGCTAAAAAAGCATCCATCGTTTGGTTAAATCGCTCCTGTTTGCCTTTGCCCTGTGGATTTCTGGGCTTTGCATAGATCAGCCGGATACCAAGCAAATCGCAGGCGCGCTTCATCCAGCGTGTTCGGTACTGCGTCCCATTGTCAAAATAGAGTCTCCGTGGAAGCCCAAATTTCAGCATGGCTTTTTGCAGGGTGTCTTCTACAATACCTTGCTCCATCGTCCCGTAAAACTCACCGTGGAGAATGTATCTGGTAGCATCGTCAATCAGGCAGGAGAAGTAGGTCTGTGTCTGTACACCGCCAAGATTGAGCACAAGTCCATATTTAATATCTCCTTGCCACAGGTCATGCCGGTGCAGCCGTTGAAATCGTTGGGAAGCGTACCCTTTGTCATTGTAAAGCTTCATCATTGCGGTGGAATACCCTGCACGGCTCAAAGCATCCTGCAATGTGGTTCGCTTCAGAAATCCGGGAGGAGCCTTCTTCTCCAACTCCAGGATTTTAATAATTGTAGGGATGCTCCTGCTGGGAAGTTCCCTGCGTAGCTGGATTGCCTCATCCAGTAGCTCTTGTGGAATTTTGTAGTTACTTTGGCTGCTCCTGCTCTGCGGTTTCAGTGCTTCAAAACCTCCATTCAAATATGCGCAGAGATACCGTTCCAGAGTTCGTTGGGAAATCTGGTTTCGTTCGCATATCTCCTGTCGTAGCTGTTCCACCCGTCTGCTATCCATGTTTTGGGACAGCAGCGGTGCAATCATAGACATTCGCTCCTCTGCAATCTCTGCGGCGAGCTTCCTGTTTTTCATTTCCATGCTGGAATCGCCTCCTGTTTTATTGGCATGACACCAGTATAGCCGGAGGAAAATCCATTGTCATGGCGGAACGGTGCTGTATCCAATTTCCGCTGTTTGCTACCAGCCGGACAAAATGCACCGTCTGCTGGCGCAGAGTGTAGCCGGGGTGAAATGTCATCGGAAGGAGGTTGGCTGCAATCAATCCGGTTGCAATATTTTGGGCATAACAGATGAACCACGCAAGCCAGGATCGGATGCGCAGCCAGGTAGATGTTTCACAGGTATGTCGGGCTTCTGTAGATTCGGCAATCTCACAGAATGCTTCCACTCCATATCGCTTATATGGAATGAGGCTATCCGGTAACTCTCTGTGTGTTTTTCCACAGCACTGGCACTTTAATACTCTGAGATGGTATTTGTGTATGCAGTCTCCATATCGGACTTTCCGCGTACAGGTTCCATGAACTTTAAGTGCTCCTCCACAGATTGGACATAGGCTGCTCTCTTTGCTTAAAATTTTGGTAGTGTCCCCGTTGCAGGACAATTCATACTGTGCTATACTAATCATGGTTTGTGAGAGGGAGCATTGAGTCGTTGTAATTATTGGAAATGTGCTTGTTTCCAGTGATTGGACTCATTGCTTCCTCTTGCCTCATTTTTTGAGCTGTCATAATAATAGCATATCCAACTATAAAGTGTACCCAAAGTCAAGGACACAATGAAATACCAAAAACATGAGAGTTGTTATGTGACCATAGATCTGGTCAGAAGCTATTTTCCATGCACAGGCGGTTTGCTTTGCAGCGGATAAACGCCTGAAGTGATGTACGTGTAAAATTCATTTGGAGATAATTTTGCAAGCTGCCACTGGTAACGGTCATTGTTGTAATAGTCGATCCAATCGTCAAGAATCGCTCTGACCTGCTCAAATGCGGTACAGCCAGATAAATCAATCTCATCTTTCATGTGCCCGAAAAAGCTTTCCTGCGGCGCGTTGTCCCAGCAATTTCCCCGGCGAGACATGGATTGGCGCAGAGCATGATCCTTCAGAAGTTGGATGAACCGATAGCTGGTGTAATGAAAGCCCTGATCGCTGTGAATCAGCGTTTTTGCGTTGAGTGAAACGCCATGCTTTTCAACCAGCAGATTTATGCATTCCAGCACGAAATCCAATTCAAGGGAAGCGCTGACCGCATAGGATAAAACCTGTTTCGTGTATGCATCCAAAATCGTCGAAAGGTAGCAAAACGTTCCGTTATAAGGAATGTATGTGATATCTGTGAGAAGCACGCTTCTGGCCCCATGCGCCGTAAACTCCCGATTCAGGAGATTCCCAGCCACATTGTTGGTTTTCAGTGCCTTTGCCATCCGGCGGTAAGGATTGGCTTTGCGGATTGGACAGGACAGGCCATATTTCCGCATGAGACGCTGGATTTTCTTGACGTTCATTTGTACAGGCTGCGGCAAATGGAGCAGGCGCATATGGATTCCACGGATGCCCTTATCATAGCCACGAAACCGATATGCCTGCAAAATCAGCTCAAAATCCGCGCGATCCTGTGATTCCCGCTTTATCCGCACCGGCTCGGCATTCAGCCAGCGATAGTATCCGGAACGGGAAACCCCGGCAAACTCACATAGTTCGGATATATTCAAAACATTATCACCGGCAAGCAGCGTTTCGTGAATCAGCTCAAATTTCCGGCTTGGCGTCATGGTCATTGCCGGCTCCGCTTTCCCCCATTGCCCGCATCTGTAATTTTTTTTAGAAACTCCACATGCTGGCGAAGATGTGTGATCTCATGCTGCATTTCCTCTGCTTGTTGTTCCGAACGGCTCTTATGCCAACCGCTTTCCGAAGATTTCTTACCACGCCCCGAATACCCATCTGTAAATGGGCGGCCTGCCTCAACCACTTTTCTCAGGTTCTGCGGAACGCTGTGCATACGGGTGTACCCGACAACCAGCGGATCGTATCCCATGCTTTCAAAAATTTGCTGCACGTCTCCGCCGCGCTCGTACTGCTCCCAAAAACGGCGCTTAAACTCCGCAGTAAACAGGAGCTGCCTTGCACGAACCCTGTAGGTGTATGGATTTCGTGCCAGCAATTCCATTTCGTATGCGCTGAACAGCCTTCGATTCCGTTTCATGTTTTGATTCCTCCCAGTCCTTGCTTTTTTATCTTACCACAACTCTCGGGGGAAATGAAACGCATGTCCATTTCACTGGTTTGATTGGAAGTTCACCCTGTCTACTTTCATGGGACCGCAGTCGTTTCTGTGTGTCCACAACATGGGATCTCTGCTGCTCTGCGTGTCCACTTTATAGGGTACATTTTACTAAAAACAAGAAGCAAAACCGAAAAAATATATGCAAAACACAAAATTTAGGTTGCCATATACGAAATTATTCAGTATAATGAAGATGGTAGCTACCTAACAAGTATCAACGGTTCCAAGAAAAGGAGGAAAGTACCATGAAGAAAGTCCTGTCGGCTGTGTTAGCTCTCGCAATGGTGTTCTCTTTGTCCTGCACGGCTTTTGCTGTTGAAGAAGTCCCGTATGAACCGGTAGCCACGGAGGAAACCAATATCGTGCCGAAGTCGAGCCTGTCTCTTTCGTTCACCTCTTTGGGTTCCGGTTCCAGAAAGACTTCCAGCGAAACATACTACATTTCTGGTGAAGATGCTGTACTTACTATCAACTCCTGCACATGGAGTCCCTCTTCTCAGGATGTAAAAATCGGCTGGTATAATGTGGACACCCGGGTAACATACACTGTTACCTATGAAGGTGGAGATATTAACAGCAAGAGAGTCAACTCCAGTGGTGTTCCAGATGGAGATTATAAGGTTTGCATTGTGAATGGCGGAAGTAAGAGCATCACCGGAGCTATGCAGTACGAGGTAAAATAACCATGAAAAAGGGAATTCATCGAGGATTAGGGCTATTGTTAGCAATCGTGGTGGTTGCCATGTTAGCTGCTTGTTCTACTAAGGATTCTGTATCGGAGGTTCCAGACAAGGATGACAGCGATGCCATCGTTCCTCCGGCTTCTGTTCTTCCATTTGCTGATGTGGTGGATTTAAGTGAATACTTTGTAGATGAGCCTGTGGAATTCTCTGAGAGTACGCCAAAAGGAGAACTTGTGTGCGTCAATATTGATGAATCTCAATATTCAAAAGCAGACGATACCATTCTGTTGCCCAATGAAAAAACAAAGGCAATGGCCGTTCATTGCACTTGGGCCTCTGCTTCCAGAACAATCTATATTGGATTTATCGATGAGGTGTCTGAAGAGGTGTATACCCTATCTGCCGTTGGTGGTGCTCTTACAGGAACGCTCGATCTGAGTTCCCTTCCAGAAGGTGAATATCGTCCCATCATGTACAGCAGCGACAACCAAAATATCAATGCTGTTATGCTGTATCAATTCCAATAGTCTCAAGTTGAAGAGAGGTGCCGTTCTACCAAGAACGGCACCTCTCTTTTCCCTTTTATGATATAGCGATGCCAAAACAGACCGGCTTCAACGACAGATTAGCTCGGCTGTCGTGACAAAACAATCCGGCTATGCGACAAAACAGACCGGCTATTTCTGGACAAAACAGCTTGGCCTTAACAGCAAAGTAGAAGAGAAAGATTGCGGCTGCAATGATGCCAAGAATGATAAAAATTTTCTTTTTCATAAAACACCTTCCTGTTTACTGTTCAGAAAATTCAAGCTGATACTGGCTCAGATCATATTGTTGGGAGAAAAATCCGTATAGAAGTGTTTTGGCATTTTGAATGGCGTCTTCGAATAGACCATTGTTGATAGCCGATTGTTCAGCGGTCTTTTTCATCTGTGTCAGGGCGGCATTATGTTCGTCCAGAGTGACCTGACGGAAGATACTTTCTGCTTCGTGATATAGCTTAAAGGAGTCAAGATCGATCTCGTGACTTAAAATCCTTACTGGGGGGAGTGTGACACGGATTATTTGTTTTTCCTCGTTAACGCTCCAAGTGATTTGAGAAAAATCAAAGCCTGCCTTGATGATAGAATCATAGCTGTATATGTATTTGCTCTGAGTAAAGGGGATTTCGATGCCCCAGATATTCCGAGCGGCCTCTTCCGTGTTGACTGTGGTACAATAGGCGGCCTGCGTTGCGAACTCGCTGATGTTTTCAAAGCCGAGCGAGGTTGTTTTGTTGTCGAGTGAGAGGTACTTGTTCCAGCCGATCACGCCAAATATAAGCAGGGCGATGATGAGGATGACTGACATGGCTTTGATCGTGAAAAGGCGCTTGAGATAATCTGGGAGCCTGCGTTTCTGAGTTTCATTTGGATTCATGATGTATTCCTCCGTTCTATTCTATATGGGAAGTATGCTCTCCCAAGAGATACCTTGTAATTTCCACGAATCTAAAAACATAAGGGAGATTCCCGTCAATTATAGTATATTTTGGAGGTAATTAGCAAGCGTGCTCGAAGTATTAAAATCAATATCTTCTATCTGCCTAATTTTCGGAAATCTTCTATCTGCCTAATTTTCGGAAATCACTTGCATCTTTTTGTTGTCTGTGCTATACTACCAGGGCATTATGCCTGGGAATGCTGATTTTCCGCCCAGTGCCGGAAAGATTTTTCGGTTGGCGGGGGATATGAAGCGCCCGGAAAGATCAAACTGAATTTTAGGAGGAAACAATCATGGCAGTCGTATCTATGAAGCAGCTGCTGGAGGCCGGCGTGCACTTCGGCCACCAGACCCGTCGGTGGAACCCCAAGATGGCCACCTACATTTATACCGAGCGCAACGGGATCTATATCATCGACCTGCAGAAGACCGTGAAGAAGCTGGAGGAGGCCTATAACTTCGTCCGTTCCCTGGGCGAGAAGGGCGAGACCATCCTCTTCGTCGGCACCAAGAAGCAGGCTCAGGAGGCCATCAAGGATGAGGCTTCCCGCGTTGGCATGTACTATGTGAACGCCCGTTGGCTGGGCGGTATGCTCACCAACTTCAAGACCATGCGCGGCCGTGTGGACCGTCTGAACCAGCTCAAGCGGATGCAGGAGGACGGCACCTTTGATATGCTTCCCAAGAAGGAAGTCATGAAGCACATGGGCGAGATCGCCAAGCTGGAGAAGTACCTGGGCGGCGTCACCGAGATGAAGAAGCTCCCCGGCGCCCTGTTCGTGGTGGATCCCCGCAAGGAGCGCAACGCCATCAACGAGGCCCGCAAGCTGCACATCCCCATCGTCGCCATCGTGGACACCAACTGTGATCCCGACGAGATCGACTACGTCATCCCCGGCAACGATGACGCTATCCGTGCCATCAAGCTGATCTCCGGTGTGATGGCCAACGCCATTCAGGAGGGCAAGCAGGGCCAGGATGAGGCCCCCGCCGCCGAGACTGAGGCTGCCGCCCAGTAAGATTCGACCCGCGTTCTGAAAGCGCCCGCCGAAGGGCGGGCGCTTTTTGAAAAATTTGATTCTGGCTCCCGCTATGCGCGGGCGTCATTTACTACGACTATATGGAGGTAATGCACCATGGCGATTACTGCTAAGGACGTACAGAAGCTGCGCGAGATGACCGGCGTTGGCATGATGGACTGTAAGAAGGCGCTCACCGAGGCCGAGGGCGATTTCGACAAGGCCATCGAGTGGCTGCGTGAGAAGGGCCTGGCTGCCCAGACTAAGAAGGCCGGCAAGGTGGCTGCCGAGGGCGTGTCCTACGCCATCGTGGCCGACAACGGCGTGGGCGTGGTCATTGAGGTCAACTCCCAGACCGACTTCGTTGCTAAGAACGAGGTGTTCCAGGACTTCGTCAAGACCCTGGCCGGCATCGTGGCCAACGAGAACCCCGCCGATGTGGAGGCTCTGAAGGCCTGCACTTACCCCGGTACTGACCGCACCGTGGCCGACGTCACCGCCGACAAGGTGCTGGCCATCGGCGAGAACATCCAGATCCGCCGCTTTGTCCGCTATGCCGAGGGCGTGAATGTTCCCTATATCCACATGGGCGGCAAGATCGGCGTGCTGGTCAACCTGGCCGTCGAGGGCATCGAGGCCGGCAAGGTCATCGAGCTGGGCAAGGACGTGGCCATGCAGATCGCGGCCATGAACCCCGCTTTCCTGGACAAGTCCGACGTCTCCCAGGAGACCCTGGACAAGGAGAAGGAGATCCAGCTGGCCATGATGGCCAACGATCCCAAGATGGCCGCCAAGCCTGAGAAGGTCAAGGAAGGCATCGTGATGGGCAAGCTGGGCAAGTACTATGAGGAGAACTGCCTGCTGCAGCAGGCCTTCGTCAAGGAGAACAAGATCTCCGTGGAGAAGCACGTGGCCGCTGTCGCCAAGGAGCTGGGCGGTCAGATCACCGTCAAGGCCTTCACCCGCTTCGCCACCGGCGAGGGCATCGAGAAGAAGGAGGACGACTTCGCCGCTGAGGTCGCCAGCATGATCCACTGATCTCTCCCCGCTTATTACAGACGCGTTTCAAACAGATCCGGTAAAATGGACCCTGTCAAAGCCCCCCTGGTTCAGAAGATTGTCTGGACCAGGGGGGTATTGCCATAGAATGATGAGTTTCATACCCTGTGTGCCTGACACATGGCTGGATCGGACCGTGCGGGGCGCGTCTTTTCCAATCTGGACAAGGAAAAGCTGCTGAGGACGTTCTCAGCAGCTTTTTTTGCAGGCGGTCTATTGTTTCAGTGGCCTCCTGGGCGGACGTCTTACGGTTCAGTCCGCGGGGGTACACGGTGCCCCGCCCTGACCTGAGCCGGTCTCCAGGTGCACATCACAGGAGCCGGAAATAGAAAACGCCCGAAAATACTGATCCTCCAGTGGGATCCAGAGAGTCCGGAAGCGCTCCAGCCCGTCCGGGCCGCACCGGTCCAGCAGGCGGGCTTCCCGCACCGGCCAGGGGGCGGTGAGAAAGCACTTGACCTGATACAGGGGCTGAAATTCTGGGCGCAGGGCGTAAACTCCTTCCACCACAGCCAGGGGGGCGGGGGGGATGGTGCGGGCTGCTTCCAGAGTTCCGGAATGACAGCGGTAGGGCTGATAGAGGACGGGCTCTCCGCGGGAGAGAGGGGAGAGGACCTGGGCAAAAAAGCGCTCATAGTCCACATTCCCACCCGGCTGGGCCAGCCGCTCCGGCGTTTTGCGCTCCGGTGGGAGGAAAAAGTCATCCATGTGGAACAGGGGACAGCTGTAGAGCCGGGCCAGCCGGGCGCCCAGAGTGGATTTCCCGGTGGCGCAGGGGCCGTCCATGGCGGTCAGCGTCCGGGGGTGCTCCCGGCGGCTGCGGTCGATGGCGGCCAGAAGGGGGAGCAGGGCTGCGTCCGACTGGAGAACCACCCGATAGGCGGGGGAGAAGGCTTGACGGTAGGCCGTACTGTGTCCCACCATCGGCAGGCCGGCGGCGCGGTACTGACGGATAGCCGCCTCGATCTCCTTGGGGGGGAAGGGGAGGCGGTACAGAAGCTCCAGGCTCCGGTCCAGCCGCTCCGGCTGTCGGGAAAATTCCTCCGTTCCCCGGAGAAACAGAGCGAAAACGGTGGAGGGGGCGAGCCCCAGTCCCTTACAGGCGGCCAGGGAAAGGCGGCACAGGCCGCCTCCCAGGGGTTCTGTGGGGGAAAGTGCCGGGTCCCCCTCTGTCCGGGCCCACTCCTCCTCCAGACGGGCCAGAGCCCCGCGGGGGTCGGCGATCAGGTGACCGCCCCCCATGGAGCTCTGGTACAGAAATTTGATGGCGTCCCGAAGCTCCATGCCCGGGTGGTTACGGAAGTGCTCCTGCAGGAGCTGCGCCAGATGTTCCATAGGTCAGCCTTCCTGAGGGACCGGCTGACGGACGTGCTGGACCGCCATCACCAGGGCGGGGACGGCCGCCAGCTGCAGGATAATGCCGGGGATGGCGTTAGCCACCGCGCCGGCCCAGAAGGCCGCCAGCGTGAAGGCATTCCCGCTGCCCATGGTCAGGATGACCATGACCGCGCCCCAAGCCAAACGGCCGGCAGCCATGGCGGAGATCAGAGCGGTGTAGATCCCGCCAAGGTTCTTGGGCAGGCGGGCGTAGAGCAGTCCGGAGACCAGTCCGTAGACGGCCATCTCCACGGCCATGGCCACGGCGGTGGGGAAGGGGGGAGGCATCCCCAGAATGGCGGAGCGCATCAGCGGGGCCAGGAAGCCCACTGCCGCCCCCCAGGGGCCGCCGCAGAGGAAACCGCACAGGAGGGTGGGCAGGTGCATGGGCAGCAGCATGGAGCCGATCTGCGGGATATTTCCGGTGAAAAAGGGCAGTACGTAAGCCAAGGCCAGCATCAGGGCGGCTACTACCAGGTTTTGAACAGAACGGTTGCTTCGGGTCACAAATGATCTCTCCTTTTGATTGACATAATGACATAAAAACACCGCGAAGGCGGCGCGCCCTGCTGGGCGGAACATACCTTCGCGGTATTGATTGCATGACAGAAGGGAACGGAATGCCGGCTTCAGCCGGCGGTTACCATTAAGATACCACAGAACCGGGGTGCGGTCAAGGGGAGACTCCAGCGTTTCCGCGTCCCTCGTTCCAGGTCCAGTTCCGGACCTCTGGCAGGTCCTGGCCGTGGGTGGTGATATACTGGTGGTGCTCTACCAGCTTGTCCTGCATCTCCTGGATGAGGTAGGAGGCGGTGTTGCCCAGCTGGGGCAGCCGCTTGACCGTGTCGATGACCAGGTCGAAGCGGTCGATGTTGTTCTGTACCCGCATATCGAAGGGGGTGGTGATGGTCCCCTCCTCCTTGTACCCCCGGACGTGGAGATTTTTGTTGTGCCGGCGGTAGGTCAACTCATGGACCAGGGTGGGGTAGCCGTGGAAAGCGAAAATGATGGGCTTGTCCTTGGTGAACAGGGAGTCGTAGTCCTCGTCGGTCAGGCCGTGGGGGTGTTCCCCGTGAGGCTGGAGCTTCATCAGGTCCACCACGTTGACCACGCGGATCTTCAGCTCCGGGAGGTGGTGGTGGAGGATGGTGACGGCGGCCAGCGTTTCCAGGGTGGGGGTGTCGCCGCAGCAGGCCATAACTACATCGGGCTCCACGCCCCGGTCGTTGGAGGCCCACTGCCAGATGCCGATGCCCTGGGTGCAGTGCTTTACTGCCTGGTCCATGGTGAGCCACTGGGGGCGGGAGTGCTTGGAGGTCACCAGCACATTGATATAGTCCCGGCTCTTGACGCAGTGGTCAAAGCAGCTGAGCAGGCAGTTGGCGTCCGGGGGCAGGTAGAGCCGCACCACATCCGCCTTTTTGTTGGCCACATGGTCCAGGAAGCCGGGGTCCTGATGGGTGAAGCCGTTGTGGTCCTGCTGCCAGACGTTGGAGGAGAGGATGTAGTTGAGGGAGGCGATCTTCTGCCGCCAGGGCAGCTGCCGGCAGACCTTCAGCCACTTGGCGTGCTGGGAGACCATGGAGTCCACGATGCGGATAAAGGCCTCATAGCTGTTGAACAGGCCGTGCCGCCCGGTGAGGAGGTAGCCCTCCAGCCAGCCCTGGCACAGATGCTCAGACAGCATAGCGTCCATCACCCGGCCGTCTGGCTCCAGATCCGCGTCCCGGACGGGATCGATGGGGTCCATCCATCGCCGGCCGCTGGCCTCAAACACGGCGGAGAGGGCGTTGGAAGCGGTCTCGTCCGGTCCAAAGACCCGGAAATTCCGGGACTCCCGGTTGAGGGTGATGAGATCCCGCACATAGCTCCCCAGCACGCCGGTGTCCTGGGCCTCTACCGCGCCGGGCTGGGGCACCTCCACCCGGTACTCCCGGAAGTCTGGGGTGCGCAGATCCCGGAGCAGCAGCCCGCCGTTGGCATGAGGATTGGCTCCCATGCGCCGCTCCCCCTTGGGGGCCAGCTCACGCAGGGCGGGGATCAGAGTGCCGTTTTCGTCAAACAGCTCCTCCGGCCGGTAGCTGCGTAGCCAGCGCTCCAGCTCCTGGATGCGGCCGGGCTTGCCGTCGTGGACGGGAATGGGGATCTGGTGGGAGCGCCAGCTGCCCTCCACCGGCTTCCCGTCCACCTCCTTGGGGCCGGTCCAGCCCTTGGGGGAGCGGAATACGATCATGGGCCAGCGGGGGCGGGCGGCGTCTTTGGAGGTACGGGCGTACTCCTGGATCCGCTGGATCTCCCGCACCGCCCAGTCCAGGGCGGCGGCCATCTTCTGGTGCATCTGCTGGGGCTCGTCCCCTTCTACAAAGCGGGGCTCCCAGCCGCAGCCCTTGAAGAACATCTCGGTTTCCTCGTGGGAGATGCGGGAGAACAGGGTGGGGTTGGAGAGCTTGAAGCCGTTGAGGTGGAGAATGGGCAGCACCGCGCCGTCCGTGATGGGGTTGAGGAACTTGTTGGAGTGCCAGGCGGCGGCCAGGGGGGCGGTCTCCGCTTCGCCGTCCCCCACCACACAGGCGGCGATGAGGCCGGGGTTGTCCATGACCGCCCCGAAGGCGTGGGCCAGGGAGTAGCCCAGTTCTCCCCCCTCGTTGATGGAGCCGGGGGTGTTGGGGGCGGTCTGGCTGGGGATCCCGCCAGGGAAGGAGAACTGCCGGAACAGCCGCTTCATACCGGCGGCATCCTGGCTGATGTTGGGATAGACCTCGCTGTACGAGCCGTCCAGATAGTCCTGGGCCACCACGGCGTTGCCCCCGTGTCCGGGGCCGGAGAGATAGATCATGTCCAGGTCATATTTGACGATGGCCCGGTTGAGATGGGTATAGATGAAGTTCTGGCCCGGGCAGGTGCCCCAATGCCCCACGATGGTGCGCTTCAGGTGTTCCTCCTTCAGCGGCTCCCGCAGCAGGGGGTTGTCCAGCAGATAGAGCTGGCAGGCGGACAGATAGTTGGCGGCGCGCCAATAGGCGTCGATGGTCTTGACCTGTTCCCGGGTCAGGGGGTCCTTTTTGGACATCCGGGCCGGCGCTTTGGGGGAGGGCTTGACGGGTTCGGCGGCTTTGGGCATGGGGTGGTACCTCCTTGGTAGACATTGTTCAGTGATGAGTTAAGTATAGCGTAAAGATTAAAAAAGTCAATCCGGTTCCGGGGTGTTTCTGAAACAAAGGGGGAAAAATCAACTATGCCGGAGGTAAACGCGAATTGGGGAGAAAAAGGACAAGGGAAGAGCGGGAGGAGAGTGCTGGAACGGGGCCCTAATGGGGGTAAAACCGCAAAATGCCGCGCCGGAGTCCTGGGAGGACCCGGCGCGGCACAGGGGAGAGGCCGTCACTTCCGCTTGGCACGGTTGATGGCGGAGAGGATGGCCCGCAGGGGGGCCAGGTTGATGTTGTGGGACAGGCCCACGCCCCAGTACTCCCTGCCGTCCCGCTGGTCCCGGAGGAGGATGTAGGCCACGCCCTGGGAGTCGGAGCCATCGGTGATGGCGTGGGAGGAGTAGTCCAGGAAGGAGAAACGGGCCATTTTCTCCCCTTTAATGGCGTTGAAGAAGGCGTCGATGGGGCCGTTTCCGTCACCAGAGACCTTAAAGATGGTGTCGGTGTGCTGAAGGGTGCCCCAGAAGGTGACGTGGGAGTGGCCGTCTGCGTCCACACTCTCCTGGAAGGCGTGCTTGAGCAGCTTGTAGGGCTCCTTCACGTCCACATACTCCTGGTGGAAGAGCTCGTTGATCCGCTCCGGGGTGATTTCGGTGCCCACGGCGTCGGTCTCCCGCTGAACGATGGCGCCGAACTCCGGGTGCATCTCCTTGGGCAGGTCAAAGCCGAAGTTGTGGTCCATGATATAGGCCGCGCCTCCCTTGCCCGACTGGGAGTTGATGCGGATGATGGGCTCGTACTCCCGGCCCACGTCGGCGGGGTCAATGGGCAGATAGGGGATCTCCCAGAAATCGGAGTTGGACTCCTTCATGTACTGGGTGCCCTTGTTGATGGCGTCCTGATGGCTGCCGGAGAAAGCGGTGAATACCAGCTTTCCGGCGTAGGGCTGCCGGTCGCCCACAGGCATCTTGGTACACCGCTCGAACATCTCGCGGATCTTATTGATGTCGGAAAAGTCAAGCCGGGGGTCCACCCCCTGGGTGTACATATTCATGGCCAGGGTGACGATGTCCACGTTTCCGGTGCGCTCGCCGTTGCCGAACAGGGTGGCCTCCACCCGGTCCGCGCCGGCCAACAGGCCCATTTCAGCAGTGGCCACGCCGCAGCCCCGGTCGTTGTGGGGGTGCAGGGAGATGATGGCGCTGTCCCGGCCGGGGATCTTTTTGCAGAAGTACTCCAGCATATCGGCGAACTGGTTGGGCATACAGTTTTCCACCGTGGTGGGCAGGTTCAGAATGACCTTGTGCTCCGGGTCGGCGTGGAGGTGCTCCAGCACCGCTTGGCAGATCTCCACCGCGTAGTCCATCTCGGTGCCCATGAAGGACTCAGGGGAGTACTCAAAGCGCAGGTTCATCCCCTCCTGAATGAGGGGCTGGGACATCTCATAGATCAGGTCGGCGGCATCGGTGGCGATCTTGGTGATGCCGGCGGTGTCCATGTGGAACACCACCTTCCGCTGGAGGGTGGAGGTGGAGTTGTAGAAGTGGAGAATGACGTTCTTGGCGCCCCGGATGGCCTCGAAGGTCTTTTTGATGAGATGCTCCCGGGCCTGGACCAGCACCTGGATGGTCACGTCATCGGGGATGTGCCCCCCCTCGATGAGCTCCCGGCAGATCTCGTACTCCGTCTCACTGGCGGAGGGGAAGCCGATCTCGATCTCCTTGATGCCCACATCCACCAGGGTGTGGAAGTATTCCAGCTTCTCCTGAAGATTCATGGGGTCCACCAGGGCCTGGTTGCCGTCCCGCAGGTCCACAGAGCACCACACGGGAGCCTTGGAGATGACCTTGTCGGGCCAGGTGCGGCCCACGATCTTCTGGGGCTGGAAGGGAATGTATTTTTTGTAGCCTGGATTCATGGTCGTTGTCCTCCTAAAATGACTTGCTCCGCCGAGGTTGGCGGCGGGCCGGATCGAATCAGGGGAATGAAAAAACGCCCCTGACTTTCTCAAGTCAGGGGCGTGAAGCGTTCACGCGGTACCACCCTGGTTCGGCAGCCGGTCACCCGGACAGCCCTCATAGCCTCCAACAAGGCCGCGGCCGGTAACGGGGCCAGACGTCCTGACCTACTTTATGCCTTCGGCCAGGCAGCTCGGGGACCAGTTATCCACAGGGAGGCCGCACACCGGTTCGCACCAACCACCGGCTCTCTGAGAGGGACTCAGCCTGTCTTTTTTCCCGTCGTCGCTTTTATTGGTTGCTATTGTAGCGGAGAAGCCCGGGTTTGTCAAGCGGAAATTTGACTGGAGCTCCGGCTCAGTTGACTGGAGCTCCGGCTCAGTTTTTGGGGGAGCGGGGGATCAGATGGACGTCCAGCTGACTGTATGGCATCTCCACCCCGTGGCGGGCAAAGGCGGGACGGATGGCCTCCAGCAGGCGGTAATATACATCCCAGTAGTCCCCGGAGGTGGTCCAGGCCCGCAGGAGGTAGTCGATGCCGCTTGCGCCATAGCCGGACAGGTGGATCTCCGGCGCGGGGTCGGGGAGGATCTGGGGGAACTGGGAGACAGCCTCGTGCAGGGCGGCCTTCACCGCATCTGTGGGCGCGTCATAGGAGGCGGAGATCGTGATCTCCATCCGCCGGCGGCCCAGCCGGGTGTAGTTGATAATGGTGGCGGAGGAGAGCTGGCTGTTGGGGATGTAGATCTCCTTGTTTTCCACGGTGACCAGCGTGGTATAGGCCAGTCCCACCAGGGATACTGTGCCGGATACGGAGCCGATCTCCACATAGTCCCCCACGGTGAAGGGCTTGGAGGCCAGCAGGGTGATCCCGCCCGCCAGATTGGACAGGGTGTTCTGAAGGGCCAGGGAGACGGCCAGGCCGGCAACGCTGAGCAGAGCGATGATGGAGGTCATCTCCACGCCCACAGAGCCCAGCACCACCAGAATGAGCACCAGCCAGAGCAGGACAGACAGGGCGGAGCGGAGGTAGCGCTGGATGGGAGCCAGAGAGGCGCTGCGCAGCAGCAGGCGGTCCACCGTCCGCAGCAGCAGCTTGTTGAAAATGATCCCAACCAGCAGGATGAGAAGGGCCCGGAGCAGGATCTCCCAGGATAGGGAGCTCCAGTTCAGGCCGCCGGTGACCTGGGATAAAATGGCGTCGATGGACATGGGGGATCTCCTTTCTTGAACCGATGGGGGAGGTGGACAGCGGAAGGGCGGGGCCGCTGAAACGGCTCCGCCCACAGTGGGTGCAGGCGCCTGGACCGGCGTCCGCGCCGTGGCTATGTGTCCTTTTGACTGGCGTGGCGCTTGAGGCAGGCGAAGGTCTCGGCACTCATATCGTGCTCCATGCGGCAGGCGTCCGCAGCGGCGACCTCAGGGGAGACGCCCAGCCGGATCAGCCAGTCGGTGAGCATCCGGTGACGCTCATAGACCCGCTGGGCGTTTTGCTCACCCTCCGGGGTCAGCTCCAGCCGGCCGTCCTTCTCCATGGTAAGGTAGCCGCTGGCCTTCAGAATGGAGACCGCACGGCTGACAGAGGGCTTGGAGAAGCCCAGATGCTGCGCCACGTCAATGGAACGGACGATCCCGCGCTCCTGCCGGAGCACCAGGACCGCCTCCAAATAGTCCTCGCCGGATTCATGGAGGGCCATTTTGTCACGCTCCTTTTTTGATGATGATGGTACTATTGTAGCATACCGGAGGGGGACTTTCAACCGGAAAGCGGGCTCAGAGGCGGGGAGAGGGGGACTTTCGGCGGAGGAAGGCAAACTTGGTCTCAGAGCACAGCACCGCAATGAAAATCAGCCCGAAGCCGGCCAGCAGCCGGGGCGTGACGGGATCTCCATAGAACAGCACGGAGAACAGTACGCCGAACACCGACTCCAGAGACAGGATCACCGAGGCGGAGGAGGGATCGGACCACACTTGCCCCACGTTCTGGCAGAGCAGAGCGACGGTGGTGGACACCACACACAGGTAAGCCAAGGGCCAGAATACGCCGGGCTGAGAGAGAGCCTGGGCGGGGAAGGGCTGGAGAAGCAGGCCGCCGATGACCGCCAGCAGGGCGGTGAAGGCGAACTGGAGGGAGGTCAGCAGATAGATGTCCCGCCGGTCGGACAGCTTGTTGACTGCCACGATGTGCAGGGCGTAGAACAGAGCGCTGCCCAGGCTGAGCAGGTCGCCCCAGGTGATGGTGAGGGACCCATTGAGGGAGACCAGGCCCACGCCGGTGATGCACAGAAAGGCGGCCAGCAGATGGAAGCGGTCAGGCCGCTGGCGGGAGACCGCCCAGTGGAGAAAGGGGACCAGCACACAGTAGGTGGCGGTGAGAAAGGCGTTCTTGGAAGGGGTGGTCCCCACCAGGCCGAAGGTCTGTACCGCATAGGCAGCAAAGAGCAGGGAGCCCAGAACCGCTCCCCGCCACACATAGTCCGGGGTGAAGCGGGTGCGCCACTTCCTGCCGCAGAGCAGCCCCACCAGGACGGCGCCGGTGGTGAAGCGGAAGGTGAGCAACCACAGCACCGGGACCGAGTCCAGGGTGTTCTTCATAATAAAGAAGGAGGTTCCCCAAATGAAGGCGGCCAAAAACAAAAGCGGCTTGGCCAGCCTGCGCATCAGGACAGGATCCATGTTCGATCAGCTCCTCTGTTCATTCAAGGGCGGCCCTCCGGCGGCGCGCCCCGGCTGTGCGGATTGCGCCGGGAGGGAAAGTGTGATATGATACCGGTGGTTCCGGCCCGGACTGCGCCCGGGGACGGAGCACACGATCAGGAGAGGGGAGAGGGGCCTTGCAGCCGCTGCCCAGAAGCTTTTATGACCGGGATACCCTGGCGGTGGCCCGGGACCTGTTGGGACAATACCTGGTCCGGGAGACCGGCCGGGGGAGGCTGGTGTGCCGCATCACAGAGACGGAGGCGTACATCGGCCGGATGGACAAGGCGTGCCACGCCTATCAGTACAAGCGGACCGCCCGGACAGAGACTCTGTTTGCCTGCCCCGGGACCGCCTATCTCTATTTGATCTATGGGATGTACCACTGCCTCAACTTTGTCACCGAGGCGGAGGGGGAGCCCTGCGCGGTGCTGATCCGGGGGGCGGTCCCTGTGGAAAACGGAGATATTATAGCAGAGAACCGTTTTGGCCGCAAGGAAAAAGAACTGACCGCGGCCCAGCGCCGGAATTTTCTCAACGGGCCTGGCAAGCTGTGCCGGGGACTAGCCCTAACCCGGGCGGAGAACGGGCTGGATCTGCTGGAGCCGCCCCTCTATGTCTGCCCGGGACCGGGACCCGCGCCGGAGCGGATCCGGACCGGACCGAGGATCGGGATCGACTACGCTCAGGAGGCGGCGGAGTTTCCCTGGCGCTTTTGGTTCCAGCCGGAGGAGGGGGAGGACCATGCTGTTTTTTGATCTGGACGGAACCCTGCTGGACTCCAACGGGATCTGGCTGGACATCGATATTGAATTTCTGGGGCGGCATGGGATCGCTCCGGTGCCGGAGGACTACACGGAGTATGTGACCCACCACAGTCCGCTGGACGCGGCCCGGTACACCTGGACGCGCTTCGGACTGTCGGAGACAGCGGAGGAGATCCGGCAGACGTGGCTCCAGATGGCCCGGGCGGCCTACGCCGGGAAGCTGGAGCTGAAGCCGGGAGCCCGTGCCCTGCTGGAGCGCTGCCGGCGGCGGGGGTGGGACATGGCGGTGCTCACCTCCTGTATGCCAGAGCTGTGCCGGGCGGCTCTGGAGCGGCATGGGATTGCGGATTGGTTCCGGGGGGTGGTCACCACCCAGGAGACGGGATTGGAGAAGCGGGACCCGGCGCTGTACCGTCTGGCGGCGGCGCAGTGGGGGGTCCCGCCCGAGGACTGCGTCCTGTTTGAGGATTCGCCCGGCTACTGCGCTGCGGCGGGGGAGGCGGGCTTCTATGTGGCAGGGGTGCGGGATCCCCTGTACGCCGGCCGGGAGGAGGAGCTGCGCCGCCTGTGCGGCAGCTGGGTGGACAGCCTGGAGCAGCTCCCTCCGGAGTTGGAGGCGCGCCTGTTTTCCGGGACATAAAAAGGCCGGGGACGGAAGCTCAAATGAACTTCCGTCCCCGGCTTGCTCCGTTGAAAACGGGTAAACTATGTCCAAGCGGTTCGCTTACGATGTGCTTTGTGCATCAGAGGAGCGATCGATCAGGCCGTGGACGAAGCCGTCCATGCGGGGGGAGAGGACCTCGCCTCCCACCACGGTGGTGCGGTAGAGCATCAGGTTGGCCTGTACGCCGGACTCCCCGGTGGGATAATTGGTGACCTCATAGGTGTAGCGCCTGATCCGCCGGCCAGCGTACCGCTCCAAGTCAAAGCCCTGGGCGGCCTGGAGCTCCAGATAGCGGCGGTAGCTCTCGTCCATCTCCTCCGGGATGCGGATCTCCTCCACGGCAAGCGGCTCCTCCGTGACCTGCCAGCCGCAGCCGTTGAGATAGGCCACACGGTCCGTGTTGGTCCGGATCCCCCTGGAGCTGGGGATATTGGCGGGGGCGGCCGCCGCCCGATAGCCGGCGGGGACCAGGTTCAGCACCAGAGCGGCGCAGCACAGCAGCGCGGCAGCGGCCGCGCCAAAGGCCAGCTTACGTCTGGGCAGCTTGGCAGTGACGATCAACACAGGACATTTCTCCTTCCGTTCCTGGCTGTTCTATCTCTATGTGGGCTGGGACAGGGATATGCCTGGAGGAAAGGGCAGAACAGAGGAGGAAAAAGGGCGGCGGTCCCATAGTAAATTAAATGCAGAAAAAAGTTTAACGCTTTTTTCTGCATTATTTTTTTATCTATTTCAGGGCTTGAAATGGGAGAAACGAGGTGACGAATGGTGAAGAAGCTGACGCTTGAGGACCGCAGAAAGATTGAACAGATGTGGAAGGACAACGCCTCCCCCTTAAAGATCGCCGCCGAGCTGGGTATCAGCCAGTGCACCGTGTACACGGAATTGAAGCGCGGGCAGGAGACCGACGAGCGGACCGGCGAGATGGTCCTGGACCATAACTTCCGCCCGGAGTACAAGGCCGAGCGGGGCGAAAAGACCTACCAAAGCAATCTGCGCAAGCGTGGCCGCCGTCCGAAGGCCGCGCCGAGCATGAAAGGAGCCTAAAGAAATGACCAACTTTGAAAAGATCACGCAGTCCCCGGAAGCGCTGGGCGAGTTTCTTTCTTCGCTCCCTATGCTGGAAGGACCGTGGGACGAGGAGTTCCAGAGAAATTATTGCGCTGGATGCGGGCGCGTGAATTGCGATGCCGGAAGGGGCTGCCCCTACAAGAAACAGCGGAACAGCCCGGCATGGTGGCTGAGATTGGAGGCGAAGACGGATGCGGGCCAGTAAAGCGGACAAGTTCTATATGGGTATGCTGCTGGCGATCATCTGCTTCTGCTTCGGCCTGCTCCGCATCATGGACGAGGCAGACGCCCGCCGGGCGGCGGAGCGGGAGACGCTGATCATCGTCGAGCCGCCGACCATTGTGGTCCCAGCCTCCCAGCCGGTTCAGACGGTTTACTTCGAGCCGGACCCGGAGCCGGAAGAACCGGCGGCGGAGGTGTTCACGTTCAGAGAGGACGTGCCCCTGAGTGCGGAACTGCAGGAAGTCTTGTGGGACGCCTGCCAGGAACACAAGGTCGAGTACGCGCTGGCCTTGGGCCTCATTGAAACGGAGAGCAGCTTCAACCCGGAGGCGGTGAGCTATGTCGGCTGCTACGGCCTGATGCAACTCAATCCCGACTACTTCCCCACCGACCTGTCACCGGCGGAAAACATTCAGTATGGCGTGGCCTTCATCGCTGAGAAGCTGGGCCAGTACGCCGGGAACGTCGGCGCGGCCCTGACGGCCTACAACGCCGGGCACGACACGGGGAACCGTGAGTACGCCGAGAAAGTCATGGCGGCGGCGGAAAGGTGGCGCAAGGAATGAACGGGAGTAAGCGATGAAGCGCACCGTGAAGGCGGACTACTCCCGCACGTGCGAGGGCTGCCGTTTCCTCATAACGGAGCCGTGGCTGAAAGATGTTCAATCCTTCCGCTGCGGCGCAGATGGACGATGCAAGGGGTATATCGTCGGTATCGAGCGGCTTTTGCCGTATATTCCGGCCTGGTGTCCTGAGCTAAAGGAGAATTAAAGGATGAAATATGCTGTGATCATTACTTATACCACCGGAGAGAAGACCGGCGCGACCGTGACGGCGAGCGGGTGCGCTGCCGCCTGGGACAAGGTTTTTGAAGTGTTCGATAAGGCCGATGTGCGCGGCGTGGAGCTGGCCGCGATCTTGACGCCGGAGAGGAGAAAGTGATGAACGTCGTTTCTTTCGGCGGCGGGACCAACAGCACCGCCATGATCATCGGAATGTACCTGCACAAAATCCCGATAGACCTGATCTTATTCGCCGACACCGGCGGAGAACAGCCGCACACGTATGAGTTCATCGAGACCTTCAACGGATGGCTGGAAAAGCATGGGCTTCCGCAGATCACCTCCGTGCAGTATCACGACAAGGACGGCAACCGCCTGACGCTGGAACAGGAGTGCATCAACAGCGGGACGCTGCCCTCCATCGCCTACGGCTTCAAGCGCTGCTCCCTCAAGCACAAGATCGGGACGCAGGAGAAGTTCTGCAACAACTATCAACCGTGCAAAGAGGTGTGGGCCAGCGGCCAGCGCGTCCAAAAATACATCGGCTACGATGCCGGGGAGACGCGGCGCATCCAACACGCCGCACCAATCGACGAAGCGGACAAAAAGTACGAAAAACATTATCCGCTCTATGAATGGGGATGGACACGCGAGGAGTGCGTGCGCGTGATCGAGCGGGCCGGGCTGCCGAAGCCGGGAAAAAGCTCGTGTTTCTTCTGCCCTTCCATGAAAAAGAAGGAGATACAAGCCTTGTGGGAGAATTACCCGGACCTGTTTCAGCGCGCAATCGCGCTTGAACACGGCTCGGCTGCAAGGAATGTAAACGTCAAAGGGCTGGGTCGCAACTGGTCCTGGGAGAGCTACTACAACGAGTTCATGGAGAACAAAGCGTTTGAAGACGCGCAGATCACCTTCGATGAATTATTCCCGGACAGTCCCGGCGGATGCCTCTGCGGCGCTCCATGCGGGTGCTACGACGGATAAGGAGGAGCGCATGGCGATCAAGAATTATACCTCCGGGGTGGATGTGTTCACCAGCCTGGGAGAGATACAGGGCGCGCTCGCCGGGCACGGAGCGCGTCAGATCATGGTGGAATACGACGAAAAGGGACGCCCGACGGGCGTGACCTTCTCCATTGATACGCCAACTGGGCGGCGGGGCTTCATGCTCCCGGCCAACATCGACGGCGTTTTGTTCGTATTCAAGCAGCAGAAGCTCAAGGACGACCGCGACCAGGCCGAGCGCACGGGCTGGCGCAACCTGCGGGACTGGGTGCTGGCACAAATGGCGATTATCGAGGCTGGGATGGCGAGCGTGGACGAGGTTTTCCTGCCGTATCTGACCGACGGACACGGGAACACGCTGTACACTCTGTATTCCAGCGGAACGCTGAGACTGGGGGATGGAACATGAAAAAGGATGTGCTTATCAGCATCAGGCCGCAGTGGTGCGCAAAAATTGCGAGCGGTGAGAAAACGATAGAGTTCCGCAAGAGCAGGCCGGAGCTGAAAAAACCATTCAAATGCTATATCTACTGCACGAAAGCAGATTACTACACTTGGGATTTGCGGGTCTCCAACGTAACGATACCGTTTGCAGAGAAGTGCTGCGGCAAGGTTATTGGAGAGTTTATCTGCTCCGACTTCGTGCTGTTTAACGGTGGTAAGAAATGGCCGGATTTTAGAGAGAACCGGGCACAAGCGGAAGCCGCCACGCCGGAAGTCCTCAAAAAGGCTTGCTTGACGGCAAAGGAGCTGTGGGCCTACGAGCCAAAAGGAAACCCTATCGGCTGGTGCATCTCCGACCTGGTAATCTACGACACGCCGCATGAGCTAAACAGCTTCCGCCGTGTGTGCCCGAAAGAACTGGACTGTGAAAGCTGCGCTATGCACAGCGAAAACACCGGGCACTGCGGGAACGAGGCGCTATACCTGCGCCGCGCCCCGCAGAGCTGGTGCTATGTGGAGGAAAAATAATGAAGCGACTGACAAAAAGATGCAACGGCGTTGTCACCTACATCGGCGCGTCGAACGAGTACGAGACCGGGCAGATCGCTTGCGAGGTCAGCCCGCAAGGCGTCCGTGAGCTGCTGGACCGCCTGGCTGCCTTCGAGGATACCAAAACGGAGCCGGAGGAGATCGCGGCGATGCGGCACACGCTGGACGAGTATCACAAGGTAGCCGACCCGTTGCTGCTGGCAAAGGCACAAGGGCGGCTGGCGATGCTGCTTGAAGGGAGCGAAACATGACCTACGAACGGGCTGCTGAGATTTTGGACCCGGAGCACCGGGAGACATACGAGAGCCTTGAGATCGTGAACGAGGCTTGCCGGATGGGCCGGGCGGCTCTGTTCCGGCGGATGCCGGAGCCGCCGCACCCGGACGGGGATGAAAGCATCCTGGCCTGCCCGACCTGCGGGAGCGGCGAATATCTCTACAACGAGGACGGGAACCGCTGCTGTTTCTGCGGCTGGTGCGGACAGGCCATCGACTGGAACGCGGAGACATTCAAGGCGGCAGGCCAGATGAAGCCCGTGCTGAAATATCCGGGGAGCAAATGGCGGCTGGCGGAATGGATTGTATCCCTCATGCCGCCGCACAAGAGCTATCTGGAACCGTTCTTCGGGAGCGGGGCAGTGTTCTTCAAAAAGCCGCCGAGCCGTATCGAGACCATCAACGACCTGGACGGCGAGATCATCAACCTGTTCCGCTGTATCCGGGAACAGCCGGAGGAGCTGATGCGGGCCGTGGCCTGCACGCCGTACAGCCGGGGCGAGTATGAACAGGCGTGGGACCATTTCAAGGCGGGAGGACAGGTCCGACCGGACGGCATCGAAGCCGCCCGGCTGACGCTGGTACGCTACTGGCAGGCCCACGGGAGCACCGTTGTTTACAAGGGCGGTTGGAAAAATGACCGTGCCGGGCGCGAGTACGCCTACGATGTGCGCTACTGGCGGCAGCTCCCGGAGCGTATCGCCGCCGTGGCGGAACGCCTGAAAGATGCGCAGATCGAGCAGTCCCCAGCGGTCGATGTGATCAGGCGCTTCCGTCACCCGGACGTGCTGATCTACGCGGACCCGCCTTATATGCTGCATACGCGCAAGGGGAAGCAATACATCGTGGAGATGGCGGAGGAGGCCCAGCACATCGAGCTTCTGGACGCATTGAAGGAGCATCCGGGGCCGGTCATTTTGTCCGGCTATGACAACGACCTGTACAACGAACACCTGCAGGGGTGGAAAAAGCTGCACCGGCGGGCGCAGGCGGAAGGCGGCGCGGTAAGAACGGAAACGGTGTGGCTGAATTACGTACCGGAAACGGGAGGAAAAGCGTATGAAACTGTGTGATAGGTGCCGGGTATCCGGCTGCCTGCTGACCTACGGCGGGAAAGCCTGCCGGGAGGCCAGAAAGCAGGAGTGCCCGGACGTGGTGTTCACCCGTGCGGACAAGATCAGGGAGATGGACGACGAGGAGCTGGCCGTAGTCATTATGTGCCCGCACGACGGGGACGAGGACAGCTGTAAGGGGTCGCCGGATGCACAGACGTGCATCAAGTGCTGTCTGGAATGGCTCCGGGAACCGGCGGAGGTGCTGTGATGGACGAGAAAGTGATCTATTCATGCGTGGACCAAGAGCACAACACCTGGAACTGCCGGGGATGCGGGTACATCGAGACCTTCGAGGCGGACGGGCCGGTGGAAAACGGCTGGAACTTCTGCCCCGGCTGCGGCCATGAGATCGAGGTGGAGGCGGTCAGCCCGTGTCCATTCGACAACGGGAACTGTATGTGCCAGTTTTGCGAGGCTCAGTGCAACAACGGTCTGAACTGCTCGGACTGCCGCTGCGAGGGAAAACCTGTGCACGACATCCACCTCTGCACGGGCTTCGTCGGAGACATCACACAGTACATTCGGAACTGGATGCGCCATCACGGCGGGAAGGCTGATGCCTGAGCGCGTGAGCGGCACATACCTATATAAACTAAAGGAGGACAAGCACATGAGCGAATTGACGCTGCGATTTGGGGAGGCCCGGCTGCACGTGGAGGGCGACGCCGATCTGGTGGCGCGCGAGCGGGCGGCGTTCCTGGAACACCTGGGCCGACTGGACCGCCAGAGCGAGAAGGCCGGTGAACTGCTGGCCGTGCTGCTCCGGGCCGGGCGCGCCCCCGAAAAGGCCGAGGAGCCTGTGAGCAAGAAGGCAGAGCCGGAGGAACCGGCGGAGGAAAAGAGTGCGACGCAGGACGACTTATGCAGGCTGCGGAGCATCCACGTCGGCTTCGTCAGCCCGTCCCAGTTGAAGCGGGCGAAGGCCGAGGGCAAGCTGGACCACCTGCTCGCCCAGCGCGACGAGATCGAGGTGCCGCTGGATACCGGCGGGACCGTCACCGTGGTCTGCTGCTACGTGTCGCCCACTTCGGCCCGCTTCGTCTTCAAAGACTGCTGGGACGAGGGCGTGATGAACGACGAGGCGACCAACAAGACCGGGTATTTCAAGAGCAAGGGCCGCAAGCACGTTTTGGAGGACATCTATCCGCACATCGCGGCGGAATGGCGGGAGATCATCGTACCCAGGACCTTCGTGGAGACCATCGAGGGCGAGCGGGTGGAGTATTCGGACCCGCTGTGGCTGCCTTCGGCGACGGACGTGTTCGGCACGCCGGACGGGGCCTGGTGGAACGACGGAGACGACGACTTCCAGCTCCCGGTTTTCACCCGTGAGCGCGACCGTGTGAAGGAGTGCGGCGACAAAGGAACGTATTTCTGGTGGCTCCGCTCCGTGATTGCGAGCAACACGGTCAGCTTCTGCTATGTGAACACGGACGGGTCTGCGAGCGTCACCGGCGCCTACCTTTCGCGTGGCTTCGCGCCGGGCTTTGACATCTGATCGGAAATCGAAAAAATCTCCGGTGCGTAAGCGCCGGAGAGCAAAGGAGACAGCCATGGTCACATTCGATATTTGCAAAGGCAATCCGGGCGCGCTGACGTTCGTGATGCTGGCCTATGAGTACAATCCGTATCGCGCCGAGGCAGCGTTCCGGCGTATGCAGAACAACGGCATCACCGGGGACAAGTTGTATATGCTCTGGAATGACTGCTGCGACCGTGATGTGGAGCAGGCATTGGTCAACATGGAGTGCATGAGCATGGAGGAGATCGTGTCCCACATCAACTACGAAGGCGGACGGGGCATCCCTATTCCGAAGAAAGAAAATCTGTGGTGGCTCCGCTCGCCGTATCCGAGCCAGATGGGCGGTGAGCAGATCGACGAGATCGTCCGCATCACAAGAAATCCATATCTGTTCTAAAAAAACATTCTCCCCCGGCGCTCGCTGTGGGAAGCGAAAACCGGGGGAGAAATCTTCAAGATTTTGCTGTGCGTGGGGTCATTTCCTACTACATATTGTACCACAATGCACGGATAAAGTCAAGATAGCGGCCTCGACGCAAGATGCAGAGAGGCGCGCCGCAACGCCGCCGGGAGGCGGCGGACGGGCTTGTAATGGGTATTATCCTTCTTGCGAAAAGCATCGAGGAAGGACCAGGAGACGATGCAAAGGGGTACACGGATGATAAACAGGTCTTTCATACGGGAAAAGGTCGTTCACTGTGGTAAGAACTTCCTTTCACCGGAAATCTATCCGTACAGCGGACAACAGCAGCAGGCGGTCGGACGGAAGCGTGGGAAGAAAGTCAACGTCTCTGCGCCGAAGCAGAAGAACCTCAATGACCGGAGAGCCAAGCGCTATTTCATTCAGCTCGCCAACAGCAATTTCGGCGTGGGTGATCTGGTGGTCCATCTGACCTACGCCCCGGAGTTTCTGCCGGAGAGTGAGGAGGAGGCCGCGAAGATCGTCGCCAAGTATCTGCGCCGGGTAGCATACCTGCGGAAGAAGCGGGGCCTTCCCCCTCTCAAGTATCTGCTTGTGACACAGATCGGACGGAAGAAGGATGGGACCCACCGCATCCACCATCACATTCTGATGAACGGCGGACTGGACCGCGACGAGGTGGAAAACCTGTGGTGGGAGACCAAGGGCACAAAGGAGCGGGAGCCGGTCATGTACGGATGGGCAAACGCTGACCGCCTGAGACCGAACGCAAAGGGCATCGCCAGCATGGCCGGGTACATGGTCCAGGACAGTGCCGGGAAAAAGCACTGGACGCAATCGCAAAATCTGGAAAAGCCGTGGCACCGGGCACCGAATGACCGGAAGTACACGCGCCGCCAGTTGGACAAGATCGCCAAGCTGCCGGAGGACAGCGAGGAGTTCGTGCGTTTTTGGGAAAAGCAGTATCGCGGCTGGGAGCTGGTGGAGTGCGAGAAGTCATTCAACGAGCAAACAGGATGGTATTTCTACCTGACCATGCGGCGAGCGCATATAAAACAGAACGGAGGGCTGAAATGACAGGAGAAGAACAGTTCAAAGAGCTTTACCGGCGGTATATCCACCGGGAGGGCGCGGAGGAGCTTTTGGAATGGATGGAGCGGGAGACGGATTTTTTCACCGCGCCAGCCAGCACAAAGCATCACCTGGCCTACCCCGGCGGACTGGTGGAGCACAGCGTCAACGTGTTCCGGGAGCTGCGGAAGGTCGTGATCGACAACGAGCCGACGATGGAGGCCGTCGCCATCTGTGCGCTGCTCCATGACCTGTGCAAGGCGAATACATACGTGCGGGAGCATCACGCGGGACCGGGCGAGGTCTATTCCTACGTGAAAAAGGACCGCTTCCCCATGGGACACGGGGAAAAGTCTGTCTACCTGATCGCGCGGTTTATGAAGCTGGAAGACGAGGAGGCCCTGGCTATCCGCTGGCACATGGGCGCGTGGGACGACGCCGTGCGCGGCGGGAGCCGTGGCCTGAACGAGGCAATGAAGCTGCACCGCATCGTGTACGAGCTGCACGCGGCGGATATGCGGGCCACGCATATCGTGGAGGCTGGTATGGCATGAAGGGACGACGCGGAGCGCTGGGCCAGTATCACGCCAGCATGAGCAACAACCGGGGCCATGACTTCGAGGAGGCCATCCGTCAGGCGTGCCTTCTGTACGCGAACCAGGGCCGGGCGAAGGTGGAGAAGACGCCGGAACCGTTCCGGGTGCTGGAAAAGCGGGAAGGCGGTATTTTCGTGGGCCGCTTCACCGCACACGCCCAGCCGGACTTTCAAGGCACGTTGGACGGCGGGCGCAGTATCATTTTCGAGGCGAAGTATACCACCACGGACGCCATGAAACGGGACGTGCTGACGGAGACACAGATGGAGACCTTGGAACGGCACCACCGCTGCGGCGCGCTGGCGGCGGTGTGCGTGGGCATCCGGGACCGCTTTTTCTTCGTACCGTGGCCGGTGTGGCGGGACATGAAGGAAGCCTTTGGGCACATGAGCGTTTCGGCGGCGGAGCTGGAAGACTTCCGCGTGCGCTTCACCGGGGCGGTCCTGTTCCTGGACTATGTACACAAGATCGGGGGCCGGTGGATAACCGGGGCCGACTGTGAAATCGAACGATGGAGAAGGAGTAAATAACATGAGCATTATGGAGATCATCTTTGCGAACTTCTGGACCTGGGCGGGCACGGTTGTCCTGGTGGCGACGCTGCTGGACGGCCTGGCGAACGTGATCGCGGCCATGCGCAAGCCGGAGCGCTCCGTGCGCCGGACCAGCTATTCCGACGGCACCAGCATCGTGCAGATCGACAACGCCACGGCGGCGGATGTGGACCGGGCCGTGCGCGCCATCAACGGAGCGGAAAGCGGGAGGACTGGCCGATGAAGCTGAAAAAGGTCGCGGCGCTGTGCAGCAGCGCAAATGCGTTCTGCCTGTTCGACCGTGTGGACGGCGACGGAGTTGTGACACAGTGGCTTGGGGACGGGTGCTGTGCCTTTCCCCTCCATGGCCTGCCGGTGCTGTCGGAACCGGAGCTTTACCGGATGTTCGACGTGTCGGAGAAGAAGCAAGACAAGATATATTTCAATCACAGTGCGCTGCCGGAGGGGCTGAACGTGGAGGACTGGTGCCGCTCTGAGGTCCGCGCGGAGGACATGGACGTGACGATCTCCTCCGGCGGGAAGGTGCTGATGCCGCTGCGCTTCCCCGGCGGGCTGCTGTTCATCCAGAGTAAATACCTTGGACCACTGGAAGACCAGATGGATTTTCTGGAACTCTACGTGCGCCGGTCGGACAGCGGCGGGCGCTATGTGGTGGCAAAGACGGGTATGCTGGTCGCGGGCGTGGTCTTCCCGGTGCAGGCCGTGAACGAGGGATTTTGCGACAAGCTGGAAGAACTGGCGTCAATGACGCGGCGGGAGTTGGACAAGCATCTGGCCGCGCCGCCGGTGACTGAGGAGGAAGACGAGGGCCAGGAAAACGTCTTCGGAGGCGGCGATGGGGAAACGTAAGCGGCCCATGCCGTCATTCTACGGGAAGAACATCGCCCAGCACGCCCAGCGGCGATTTTTGGCCCGATGGGAGGCGGAGCACCGGAAGAAAAGCGACCGTATCCTGATCGCGGATGAACTGGATAAAGCGCCGGACCGCACACAGGAGACCCGGCGGGAGGAATAAGCAACAGAAACGAGGCTGACAGATGCGCGAGAAAAATGTGAAAGAGATCGTCCGATATTACTACGAGATACCGGAGATGGTGCGCCTGCTCAAGACGGAGCAGCGGGAGCAGGAGAGCTTGTACGACACGTTGAAGGGCACCGGCGGCGACGGGATGCCCGGAGGCGGAGGCCCTGGGAAGCCGGTGGAGACCGCCGTGATACGGCTGGACGAGCGAGGCGTGTATGAGCGCCTGCAGGAGATACACGTGCGGCTACTGGTTTTGGAGGGCGACGCCGCTGCCGTGCGGGGCTGTTTGGATGGTCTTTCCGGTAAGTACAAAAGCATCCTTCAACTGCGGCACAAATGTCACCATAGCTGGGCGAATATCTCGGTACGCATGGGAGCGCCGGACAGCACCGTGCGGAGCTGGCACGACAAAGCTGTTTTGTGCCTGGGCGAAGCGCTGGACGAGGTGCCCATGGCGGAGGAGCTTTTGGAGCGTGCTTCACGCGCGCGTACATATTAAGCGCCGAAAAAATCGAGGGCTGGCGGGAGCTGCTTTTTCACCTGACTTTTGGTGAGGGCGGCGGCCCGGCGGCTGTGGGACGAGCTGTTTCAATTTCCTGTGTTTTTCTGTCAGTGAAATCGCGTGCGCAAAGACTGTTTCCGGCGGGAACGAATGGCCCGTGGGAAAACAATTTGCGAATGGCATAAAAAGCACCCCGGCGGGCTGTTGGTCGCAGCCTGTCGGGGTGGCGTTCGTTTTATGGCGGTTTTTGTGATCAAGACCGCCGATTTTGTGATCATGGGCGGCTTATTTGTTATCAGCGGGAGGGTCAAGCGTGAGCGGCTGGCCCTCGCGGGTCATGCGCTCAGTGCAGGATTGGAGCACATACGCCTGGATGCTCTGCCCGGTGGCCTTGGCGGCGGCGCGGATGGCATAGCCGACGGCCTTTTGTGGGCGAAGGCTGATGTAGTCGCATTTGGCGTTGTAGGCGTCATTGTTGCGGCGCTTGCTTTCACGTATGGGCACGGTCATTCCTCCTTTTCGTGGTAGTCCGTCAGGTCGATCATGTTGATCGTCGGCGGCGGGGGCGTGAGCTTGTAGAAATGGCCGTTTTCGTAGTGCTGGTCGGTCACGCCGTCGTACCAGCAAATATCCCCGTGGAGCGCCTGCGCGGCCTCCATGCGGGTTTGTGCCTGCTGATCGGTCAGGCCGTCGAATGTGAGGCGCTGGCCGTCGGCGAACTGGGCCACGAGACGGTAAGCGGGGAAAATGTCGGCGTTTTGGTCCATGGGAGCCTCCTTTGGATTTGGGTGCATTATAACACGCTTGCGTGTATAAGTCTATGGGTTATTTTGCGTTGGAGCGGGCTTTGATGGCATCGCGGGCCGCGATCAGCAAGGCTAACTCCTGTCGGTTTTCTGTGCGCTGATGGTTTTGGACATAGTGCTCGGCGGTTTTGCACAGGGCCGCAAGGTTCATGCCTGGGCGGTCCGCTGCTTCCCGCAAGCAGGCCGCCAGGTGAAGAATGTGCTTGCGCTCGATCTCCTGCACGGGTTCGATTTGATCGCCCGCGATATATGCGCGGGCCTGAGCATCGTTCAGTTTGACTTTCATAAGGTCCCCTTCTCCCCGTATGCCCGATAGGACAGGCGCATTTTGTTATCCGGCGTAGGTCAACTGTTCTTTCAGACGCTCGATCTCGTGCTGCCAGGCCGGGGCCATGGGGCTGTCGGGGAAACGATCAAGCGCTTCGTAAAGCTCGTCGAGGCGGGTGATGATGGCGTTCTCGCTGGGGATGTTCCATTCCATTTTGTGCTCCTTCTGCCCTCGTGACCTCCGGGGCGGGATTTGGTTTGTTATTCGGTAAGGCCCAGGGCGCGGCGGGCGGCGGCTTCGGCGTTGGGGGTAAGCTGGCGCTGCCATGCGCTGTAGCGGGGGGACCAGCGGAAGCCGTTTTGTTTCAGAGCGGCGCGGGTGTCCTCGTCGGGCTTTTCGTCAAAGAGGATTTGGAGCCGGTCCGCTTCCAGGTTGCGGACGATCTCACCGCCGGGGAACTTTGTACTGTCGGCGGGCTGTTCGGCCTGCTGGGCGCGCTTGTCCAGCTCGTCGAGGCGGGCCTGGACCCGCTTGATCTTGCCGCGAAGGCTGGTCAATTCGTAGTCAGGGACGGGAGACTTGACCCAGGGGCAGCGTTCCTTCGTGTCGGCAAAGCTGGCGGTGAGTTTGGCGGCGGCCTCGGCGGTCAGGCCGGGGAAGCCGTCGAAGGATTTGTGCTTGCGGTAGTAGGCGTTCAGGGCCTTGCTTTCGTCGAGTTTGTTTTGGAGCTTTTGGAGCTGGTCGGCGAGCATTTCGCGGGCGTGAGGGTCGGCCAGATCGACCGTGCCGGAGCCGACGGCCTCGATCTTGTTCAAGATGGCCTTGATCTCGTCGTACTCGTTCCAGAGGGTGCCTTCACGGGACATCTGCTTTTCGTGCTTGCGCATATTATAGCCGCTCGCGCCGGAAATGAACTGGCTGGGATAGCTGGCCTGGTTGCGGTTGTAGTCGTTGGTCCACTCGGCAAGGCGGCGGGCGTAGCGGTCCAGCAGCGCGTCGAGCTTGTCGTGGTAGAAGGGGCTGACGCGGGCCTTTTTTGCCTCCACCAGGGCGGCGGCCTTGTCCACGGCGCGCCGGTATTCCGCCGTGGCGCTGCCGGGCTTGTAGTCGCTCATGTGGACGCAGTAGTGAGCGTTGCGGGCCGTCTCCTCGTTGATCTCGTAGTAGCGGGCGGCGGGCGCGGGCGCTTCGGCGGTCTGCGGGCCGATCATGCTTGTTTGTTCGTACATTTTGTGTACCTCCGTTTTGTGTTTTGGGGTTTCGCTTATGGGGTCGGGTCGCTTTGTTGTCCGGTGCGGCCCGCGAAGGTGTCCGGCGGCGGGGTCAGATCGTGCCCCATGGGGCGGCGTTGTAGTCGGCGGTGTTGGAAACGAGGAAATGTGTGTAGACGCGGGAGAAGTCGATCAGGGCCAGGAGCAGAGGGTCTTTTCTGGTGGCGTCCTCGCTGGCCTGGTATATCTCGCAGTCGATCAGCTTGGCGAGCTTGTAGTGCCAGGGCAACAGCTTTTCGTGCTGGTCCTCGCGCTCCCGCTCCTGTACCAGCGGCGGAACGCTGGGCATCTCCGGCGGCGTGGTGTCGGCATCGGTTTTGTAGCGCCCGGCATAGGCGCGGCTGTTCAGGTCGTACAGGCGGCGGAAGATCAGGCCGGAGCAGTAGAAGCCGTAGCGGTCGCGGCAGTCGCTCAGGGCCTTGTAAAGGCTGTCGGGAGCGTCGAAGCCGAAGCGGTTGAAGCCGCTGTTGAGGATGTATTCCAGGGTGTTCGCGGTGGCGGCGTGGGCCTGGTCGGACATGATGAAGCAAGACATTTTGTGTACCTCCGTTTTGTGGTTTTGGTTAGTGGGTGGGGCACTGGAACAGGACGCAAAGATCAGCCTTGCGGGCGATCTCGTTGATGCGCTGGGCGGTCGTGCTGCCGAGGGAAAAGACGGCGATAAAATTCACGTGGCAGTCGTCCGGGGTGAAGATCGGCTTGCACTCGACGCCCAGGGCGCGAAGATGCGTTGTGATGTTGGCGGCCTCCGTGACCTCGTGCAGCGCGTCGGCGTAGCACTCGCGGTAAAGGTCCACGCCGTATTTGTCGCGGATGGCGTCGAGCTGGTCCACGTCGAAAAGCTCGGTGAACGGCTCGTATTTGTGCGGGGTGGACAGGTGCGCGTTGATGATCTCGTTTCTACAAGGCCAGTATCCGGCGGTTTTCATTTTGTGTTCCTCCTGTGTTTTGGTTTTGGTGTTACCCATGAGCGCCCGCCCCGGTGGGGGCGGCTGGACTTGCACCAGCGGCGGCGGGGTGCCGTCGGCCTTGCGGGTTTTGGGTCAGGCGACGCGGAAATAATAGGCGTTCTTCTTGCCGCTCCACTTGCCGCCTGCGGCCTCGATCTCTTTTTCGTGGGGCTTTGTGTCTCCGGCGAGCCAGACCACCGGCGCGGCGGTCGTTGCGCCCTTGATGGTGGCGGTCAGGCCGTCCACCTCGGCCCAGCGGGCCGCGATGATCTCGGCGGCGGTTTTGGGTTCGGGCTTCTGCTCGGCGGGCTGTTCCGTCTTGGTTTCGTGCAGCTCGGCCAGCTTGACTTTCAGCTCGTCGATCTCGTTGGCGGCGCGGTACAGATCGCCACGAAGCGCGGCGGCTTCTTCCTGGGCCTGGACCAGCTCGGCGCGGAGCTTGTCGGCCTCGTCGGTTTTGGTGTTGTCCTCGGCGGCCTCGGTGAAAAATGCCCGGATGGCGCGGGCGGCGTTCGGCTCGGCCCTGATGGGCATGACCACGGCGAACGGCTCGTCGTTGATGTAGGCCAGGGCGGCGGAGATCGCGGACGTGGTGCGGAGCTGGGTGGCGGGGTGAAGCGCGTCAATGAACTTTGTGTCATAGATCGCGGCGAAATCGGCGTCGGCGTTGTAGTAGCAGGCGGCGGGGGCCTTCTTCGCCTGGACCGTGAACGGGGCGCGGGCCAGCGGCGCGGCGTCGGCGGTGTCGCGGACGGTATCGGCGAACAGCTTGACCAGATCGAGCTTGTGCGCCTCGTCCTCGTGCTTGCCGTCCTTGTCGAACGTCCACGCGCCCGGCTCGCAGCAGGTCAACGGCTGGACCGTGGCGGCGTACTCCGGCGCGTTCATGGTGCAGAGAAGAAAACCGTTGCAAATGTAGATCGTGCCGTCCTCGGAGACCTGGCACAAGATACGCTCGGAGCCTTTCAGGGCCTTCGCGGTGTTGGTGGTGTAGCGTCCGGTAAACTTTTTCATGGGGTGTTCCTCCTGTTGTGTTGTTTTGGGGTTTGCTGTATGGGGCTGGGTTGCTTTGTGCGGTGCAGCCCTGCTAAAGTGTCCGCTTGTGCTGGGTCAACGCTTGGACTTCTCGACCTGCAAGGCGTGGAAAAGATGGGCCTTCGTCATGTAGAAATGCGGGTCGGTTTCGGGGGCGTCCTTGCCGTCAGCCTCGGCGGCCTCGCGGGCGGCCTTGCCGGGCTTGTCGGTGTACTTCCAAAGCTGGCAGGTCAGCGCGGCGTGCTGGCCCTTCTTCACACTGTACCCCATGCGCTTCCACTCGGCGAAGGTGTGGAACGTGTCAGCGGCCAGCATGGCGGAGAAGATGTTCTCGGCGCTCTCGTCGCTGCCCTCGTCAACGGTGATCGTGACGGCGGCGCGGCGGGCGGCGATCTGCTCGGCGGTGTAGGTGGACTGTACCAGCTCGGCGAGCTGGGCGGGGGTGAAGGTGTTGCGGACGGTCTCGAAGATGATCTCGTTGTTAGTCATGGCGTTTTTCCTTTCCGGCCTGTTCGGCCTGTACACTGTTGCGTGTCGTTTTCTGCTGCAAGCATACACTGTTGCGTGTCGCTTTGTCAAGCACTTTTTTTCGGCGGCTGGGTGTTCCCCCTATGGGGGAAAATTTTTTCAGCGGCCCCGGCGGCGTTGCTTTTTCCGTGCGGGTGTGCTATGCTGTACCCGTGGCCGGGCGGCGGCGAACTCGCCGCCCGTGCCGGATTGTCAAGCGTCGGGGGATGTCGTGCGAGGACTGGCCCCCGGCGCTTTACTTGTTCAGCCGCTCGCGGAGCTTTTCGCGGAACTCCTCGATGGTCTTGCACTCGTCAGCGAGTATCAAGAGCCGGAGCCGTTCGGCCTCCTGGGCCTGCTGTACAAGCAATTCGCCTGTGTTCGGCGTGGTCATGTTCACCTCCCCTTTCTGGTCGCCGTTGTCGGCGGTTCGCTGGGCGGTGGCCGCTGGGCCGTCCGCTTGCCCCGGATGATAGCGGCGATTTTTTGCGCCGTCAATAGGCCGAAATCCCTTCCCACGGCCCCCCTTTAGGGGGCCTGGGAATTATTTTTGCACAAAAATCTGTGGCGATTTTCTGTGCAGATTGCACAGGCTGGGGGACTATAGGGGGCATATTAGCATAGCTTACCAGGAGACGAGACCGGGCGCGGTAAATACCCTCGGCGGCGGGCCGTGGCTATTTTCGGCGGGCCGTCCGGCGATGGCGGAACCGGGGCGCGGCGGCACGATGGGCAGGCCCTCGCCGGAGCCGGGGCCAGCCGTGGCGGCGTGGGCCGTGTGCGCCTGCTGGGGTAGCTGACCGGCGGCGGAGTATACCGGCCCGGCGCAGGCCAGAGCCGCCAGCCGATGAACAGCACCAGCACCAACGCCAGCGAGCCGAACAAACGCGCCCGCCCATGCGCAAGGCAGGCAGCAGGCCGCCAGCACCGCCAGCCAGGCAGAGACCAGGCACCACCAGCCAGCGCCGCCAGCACCAGCAGAGCGCCAGCCAAGCAAACGCGCCCACCCGCGAAGATACCAAACGCGCGCGACTTCTCCTCACCGCCATTGATAGCAATACACCCCCTCCTATACCCTCCCCCAGCCCGGCGGCGGGTCCTCCCGGCGCAGACGAGGACCTTTGCGGGTTCGAGAGCGCAAAAATTGATTAGGTGCGATGCATTTTTTTCATTTCCGGCGGGTCCGGGCGAAAAAATGGAGGGGGGTCAAAAAATATGGAACGCGCACGCGGGCGGGGGCGCGCGAGGGAAAAGGAACGCGGGCGGGCGTGAGATCGGGACGGGTATCATTTTCGCGGCGTCACGAAAATGGTGGAAGGAGCTGGCGCGGCGGAAGCTGCTGGGGCGCACGGATGGACCGCACGCGGGCGGGGGCGTTACGCCGGGGTGGTGATCTGGTACGCGGAGGGGCGTTTTGTTCCGGCGGGTTGGGCTTTTGGTACGCCTGGGAAAAATATTTTTCGGAGTTAGCAACTTTCGCAGGTTTTCCGTGTTACATTGATATTGTGCAGTAATGGCTCATGGAGAAATCCATGGGCCTTTTTCATTGGCGGGGGCCGCTGTGGTCGTGGAAAACCAGGCGGGTTTCGCATCCTTTACCGCTGAAAGGGTCAGGGTTCAAGTCCCCTCTGGCCGCAGGCGGCACCGAATGGAAAACGTCCTGCTGCTGCCGAAGGTCTGCGCTCATGCGCGGAAGTATCCACTGCGCGGCGGAGGTAGGCGGAGCGGGACACGCTGCATACCGGGACGGGAGGAGCTGCGAGGCAGCCCGCCCCGGTCCCGGAACTATTACAGGGACGCGGAGGCGAAAGGATACCGGATAGACAGGGGTGAGAGCAAATGCCGAAGCGGAGTGAGAAACGGGACGCCGCAAAGGCTGAATACCTCGCCCGGAAAGGCCGGGGCGAACTGGTAGACCTCCGGGAACTTGCGGAGGGCCTGGGCGTCAACTATCAGACCTTGCGCAACTGGAAGTCAGCGGATGAATGGGAAAAGGCGGAGCCGAAGAAGAAACGCGGCGGCCAGCCTGGGAACCGGAACAGCACCGGACATAAAAACGCCGCCGGGAGCCACAAGGGCGCACCGGCGGGCAATCACAACGCAGAGAAGGATGGGGCTTACAGCACCATCTTTTTTGATACGCTGAGCGAAGCCGAGCGGGAGCTGGTGATGAATACGCCGGTGGGGAGCCGGGCGGCGCTGGAACACGAGATGCAGATACTCAAGTTCCGAGAGCACCGGATACTCACCAAGATCATCGAATATGAGCAGGCCCCGGAGGACGAGCTGTATTTGAACAGCGTGCTGGATATGCGCCAGCCTGCGGGCCGGGGCGACAAGAAGATAGACGGTGCCAGACAGCAGATGGGAATGTACAGCAAGGACAGCGCCTTTGCACGGGTGCTGAAATTGCAGGATGCCCTCTACAAGGTGCAGGGCCGCATCGCAAAGATCGCGGACAGCCTGCGGGCTTTGGAGGAGAACGAGAAGCGCCTGGAACTGGAAAAGAAGCGGCTGGAAATCCTGCGTATGCGGGCGACGGGCATGGTGGAGACACCGGACCCGGAGACCGGCGAGGACGCGGCGGAGCTTTGGCCGGATGGAACGGAGGATGCAGATGGACCCGAAACGGTTTGAAAACACATACACCTATCACGCGCCGAAGGGCGACCAGACGGCGCGCTATGAAAAGCTGAGGGCCAAGGCGCGGGAGCTGGCGGAGCTGATCGAGGCGTGCTGCCCGGACAGCCGGGAAAAGAGCCTGGCGCACACGAAGGTGGAGGAAGCGACTATGTGGGCCAACGCCGCCATCGCAAGAAACGAGTGACGCCATGCGCCTGTACACGAGCAAGGTGATCGCCGACTGGCTGGGCCTGACGGAGCGGCGGGTGCGCCAGCTCCGGGACGAGGGCATCATCGAGGAGCAGGCACCGGGCCTCTATGACCTGCGCGCCACTACGCGGCGGTACATCTCCTACCTGCGGAGCGGGAGCCTTGCCGACGAGCGGGCGGGCCTGACCCGCGCCAAGCGGGAAGCGGCGGAGATGGAAAATGCGCTGCGGCGCGGCGAGCTGCACCGGACGGAGGAGATCGAGAGCGGCATCAAGACGATGCTTTTGAATATTCGCGGGCGTTTCCTCTCCCTGCCTGCGAAGCTGTCCCCGGCTCTGGCGGCCATGGGCGGAGACCAGGCCAGCATCTTCGATGAGCTGAAACACGCCATCGACGAGACGCTTGAGGAACTGCGGGACTTCAACGTGGCCTTTGCACAAGAGGAGGACGGGGATGGAGAAAAAGAAGAATAAGGACCCATGCGCGGGCTGCGTATGGAAACTGTGGACGGGCACGAGCGAGAAGGTGCTGTGCTCCCTCCCCGTATGCAAGCGCGCCGAGTATGAGCGGATGATGCGGGGTGAGAAGGAGACGGACCATGAAGAAAAAGCGCCGGACGATTGAGCTTGCCAAGCAGACGGCGGAGATGTTCGCCAGATGTGTGGCGGTGCTGAAACCGCCGCCTGAGCTGACGCTATCCCAGTGGGCGGACACCTACCGGATGCTGAGTGCGGAGAACAGCGCCACGCCGGGCCGGTGGCATACGGACAACGCGCCGTATCAGCGGGAGATCATGGACGCCATCGGCGACCAGCACGTGCGCAAGGTCGTGGTCATGTCTGCCGCGCAGATTGGCAAGACGGCCATGCTGATGAATATGCTCGGCTACTATATGCACTACTATCCCGCGCCGGTGCTGGTGATGCAGCCGACCCTCGAAATGGGCCAGACGTTCAGTAAGGACTTCCTGGCACCCATGATACGGGACACGCCGGTGCTGCGGGTGCTGGTAGACACCAAGAGCCGCTATTCCGGCAACACGATCTTGAAGAAGAACTTTCCGGGCGGACACGTGACGATCATCGGCGCGAACAGTCCGGCGAGCCTTGCCAGCCGACCGATCAAGGTGCTGCTGTGCGACGAGGTGGACCGCTACCCGGCCAGCGCCGGAACAGAGGGCGACCCGCTGCTCCTGGCGCAGAAGCGACAAACGACCTTTTGGGACAAGAAGACCGTTATCGTATCGACACCGACCATCAAGGGAAGCAGCCGCATCGAGACGGAGTTCCAGGAGACGACGCGGGAGGAATGGAACGTACCGTGCCCGAAGTGCGGGCATTATCAGCCCCTTCGTTGGGCCAACATCGTATTCGACCGGCACGACCTGAAAAAGGGCGTGCGCCACAAGTGCGAGCGCTGCGGGCGCGAAAGCAGTGAATACGCCTGGAAGGCCCAGGAGATCAAGGGGCATTTCGTGGCGGCAAATCCGGGCGCGGCGGCGCGGGGCTTCCACCTGAACACGCTGGCCTCCACCTTCTGCGGGTGGCAGGAGGTCGTGGAGAAGTTCCTGCTTGCCAAGGAGATGCTGGACCAGGGCGACCCGGAGAAGATGAAAACGTGGGTGAACACAGAGCTGGGCGAGACCTGGGAGGAGCCGGGCGAGCGGCTGGAAGACACCGAACTGGTGAACCGCCGCGAGGTATACGACGCCCAGGTGCCGGAGGATGTGCTGGTGCTGACGGCAGGTGTGGACGTTCAGGACGACCGCTTCGAGGTGGAAGTCGTGGGCTGGGGCGTCGGCAAGGAGAGCTGGGGCATCCGCTACCAGAAGATATACGGCGATATGCTCAAGGAACAGGTGTGGCGCGATCTGGACGCCTTCCTGACAGCGACGTTCAGCAAGAAGGACGGGACGCAGCTTCCCATCCTGTGCACCTGCATCGACAGCGGCGGCCACCACACCGATCAGGTTTACCGCTTCACCAAGGAGCGCTACGAGCGGCGCATCTTTGCCATCAAGGGCAAGGGCGGCCAGGAGGTGCCATATATCCGCAACCCGTCCACGAACAACCGCGTGAAGACACCGCTGTTCGTTTTGGGCGTAGACGCGGGCAAGGCGCTGGTGTATCAGCGCCTCAAGCACGAGCCGCCGGAGCGGAAGGGGCCGAACTACTGCCACTTCCCGCTGAACGAGGAGGCTGGATACGACGAGCAATACTTCCGGGGCCTGACCAGCGAGAAGGCCGTAGTGCGGTTCCGCAAGGGGCGGAGCGTGACGGTGTGGGAGATCAAGGACGCGAGCTACAAGCGAAACGAGCCGCTTGACCTGCGCAACTACGCCACCGCTGCCTTAGAGATCGCAAACCCGGTACTGAAAGGACCGGAGGAGACGGAGACAGAGCGGCGGCAGAGGGCAACCGGAAGACGCCGCCTGAGTGGAGGTATTTAACATGGCAGTTTTCAGCAAGGAGCTGTGCTCCAAGAAACTGAATACATGGCTGGCGGCGGAGGAAGCCGTGGCGACCGGCCAGAGCTATCAGATCGGGACCCGTATGCTGACGAGAGCCGACCTGAAACAAATCCGGGCGCAAATGGAATACTGGGCGGCGAAGCTGGCAGAGGCCGAAGCCGCTGAGACGACCGGCGGCAGAAACCGCCTGTACCATTTCGTACCCCGTGATGTGTGAGGAGGGCGGCCATGGCAAGGAACTTTATTGACCGCTGCTTCGAGGCCGTGGCCCCGGTCCATGCGGTGCGCAGGAGCGCCGCGCGGACGGCGCTGCAATTTCTGAACAGCGGATACGGCAACTACGGCGCGAACCTGACAAAAAAGAGTATGCGCGGATGGGAATACCACGGCGGCAGCTCCAAGGAGGACATCGAGGACAACATCGACGTGCTGCGCCAGAGGAGCCGCGACGCCTACATGGGCGTGCCGGTGGCGGCCTCGGCCCTGAAAACGCTGCGCACGAACGTGGTGGCGGGCGGCCTGATGCCTGCGCCGCAGATCGACGGCGCGTTTTTGGGCCTGTCGGCAGAGCAGACGGAGGAGCTGCAGGAGAAGATCATCCGGGAGTTCTCCTTGTGGGCGGACACGCCGGAGTGCGACATGGACGGGCTGGGCAATTTCTACAAGCTGCAACAGCTTGCCTACCTGGGCTACCTGATGAATGGCGACGCATTCGCGGCGTTGCCTATGTGCGAGCAGGTCGGCCAGCCCTACGGCCTGCGTGTGCGCGTGATGGAGGCGGACCGTATTTGCAGCCCGGACGGCTACGACCGGCTGGCTCCGTGCACGGTGCGAGGCTATGAGGTCCACAACATCGTACAGGGCGTGGAGACCAATGCGGAGGGCCGCGTGGTGGCCTACTGGGTGTGCAACCGGCATCCACTTTCCGACACATCCATGCTGGGCAGCGGCCTGGAATGGACGCGCGTGGAGGCGCGCGGCGAGCTGACCGGACGGCGGAACATCGTCCATGTGATCACACGGGAGCGAGCGGGCCAGCTACGCGGCGTGCCTGTTCTGGCCCCGGTGCTGGAAGCACTCAAGCAGTTGGGACGGTACACGGAGGCGGAGATCAACGCGGCGGTCATTTCCGCCATGTTCACGGTGTTCGTGCAGCCCGCCACGGCGACGGATGATCGCCCGTTCGGCGAGATGCTGCCGGAGAATATGCTGATCGACGCAGAGGACCAGGGCAGTGTGGAGCTGGGCAACGGCGCTATCGTGGGATTGAACCCCGGCGAAACCGTATCCTTCGCGGACCCGAAGCACCCAAACGCCGGATACGACAAGTTCACGGAGGCCATGGTCAAGCAGATCGGCGCGGCGCTGGAAATCCCGCCGGAGGTTATTTCCAAGCAGTTCTCCACCAGCTACAGCGCGGCGCGCGGTGCTCTGAATGAGTTCTGGCGCTCCTGTGATGTGCAGCGCGACGACTTTGTGGACAGTTTTTGTCAGCCAATCTATGAGGAGTGGCTGGCGGAGGCCGTGGCGCGGAACCGCATCAAGGCTCCGGGCTTCTTCCAGGACCCGGCCATCCGCAAGGCTTACAGCGGGTGCGCGTGGCCCGGCCCGGCCAGAACGAGCCTGAACCCTGTGCAGGAGATCAGCGCGGCGACGAAGCGCGTGGAGGCCGGTTTCTCCACCGCGCAGGAGGAGACCGCGCAAATGACCGGCGGCAATTATAACCGCAACATCCGCCAGAGAGTGGCGGAGGCCAAGAGAAAGCGGGAGGTGGACGAGATCGTGGACCCGTCCAGCGCCGCGAGCGAAGGAGGAAATGGAAATGCCTAAACCGTTTTGGAAGTTTCAGAATGTGGCCGGAGGCAGAGCGGAGCTGCTGCTGTACGGCGACATTTCAGACAGTACGTGGTGGGGCGACGAGGTAACGCCCAAGCAGTTCGCGGAGGACCTGGACAAGCTGGGAGCCGTGAGCGAGATCACGGTGCGCATCAACAGCGGCGGCGGAGACGTTTTTGCCGCGCAGACCATCGGCAATCTGCTCGAACAGCACCCTGCGAACGTGGTGGCCCGCATCGACGGGCTGTGCGCCAGTTCCGCGACCATCGTGGCCTGCCACTGTGACCGCGTTGTGGCGGCCAACGACAGCACCTACATGGTCCACCCGGTCCGGCTTGGCCTGCTGGGCTACTACGACGCCACGACCATGCAGCAGTATTTGAACGCGCTGGACACCATCAAGGAGAACATCATCAGCCTGTACGCGAAGAAGACGGGCCGGGACAAGGAAGAAGTGACCGGCTGGATGGACGCGACGAGCTGGTGGACAGGCCAGGAGGCCAAGGACAACGGCTTTGTGGACGAGCTTGTGGAGGATGTGGAAACGCCGGTGGTGGAAAACCGCGACGGCGTTTTGTTCGTGAACAGCGTGAATATGCACCTGCCTTTCGACAAGGCACCCACCTTCATGCAGAACAGTTTGGCAGCACCCACCGCCGCCGGACGTTTTGTAAATAAACCCGGAGCCATGAAACCGGGAGTACAACACGAGGAGGTACAGAACATGGAAATCAAGACTGCGGACGACCTGCGCCAGGCTTATCCTGCGCTGGTTGACCAAATCGAGCAGGCGGCGGCTGATCGTGCGACCAACGAGGAGCGCGAGCGCATCCGCGACATCGAGGAGATGGCTCTGCCGGGCAGCGAGGAGATCACCGCCGAGGCGAAGTTCACCAAGCCCGTCAGCGCCAGCGACTACGCCAAGGCCGCCATGAAGCGTGCCAAGGAGCAGGGCAACGAGTATCTGAACAACGCGAAGACCGACGCCAAGAACAGCGGTGCGGGCACTGTGGAGAACACGCCCCCTGCCGGTAAGACGGACGAATTCCTGGACGCCATCAAGAGCGTGGGCCAGAACGCGCAGAAGAAGTAAGGGAGGGCAAAAGCATGAGCATGGATTTGGCAAGAAAGACTTTTTCCTGCGAGCCTGAGTATTTCATCGCAGGCACCAACATCCGCATCGCCACGGCGGTGAAGGAAGCGGGCACTGACCTGAGCGCCCATACCCCCGTCCTTCTGGCGGAGGGCAAGGTCACTCCCGTGGCTGAGGCTGCGAAGCTGACCGGCCTGTACGGCGTGACAGCCGAAGCCGCCAAGAGCGGCGAGGACGCCATCATCTACCTTTCCGGCGAGTTCTTCGCTGATGCGCTGGTCCTGCCTGCGGGCATGACTGCCGCTGATGTGGAGGTCCCGCTGCGCAACCTCGGCATCTACTTGAAGTAAGGAGGAAACAGAGATATGCCTAACGAAGTGAATATCTATACCCCCCGCTATCTGGCGGAGGTCGTGAGACAGGCACCGCCTATCCACACTTATTTCCGCGACACCTTTTTCACCAACATCAAGACCTTCTCCACCGAGCGCGTGGACATTGACCTGGTGAAGGGCGACCGCCGCATGGCCGCCTTCGTACATCCCCGCGTCGGCGGGCAGGTGCTCAAGGCCAACGGCTTTAGCACCGAGAGCTACAAGCCGCCCCTGATCAACCCCTACGACGTGACCACGGCAGACCAGCACATGACCCGCCTGCCCGGCGAGGACCTGTACAGCGGCATGACCCCGGCCCAGCGCGCGGCCCGCAAGCTGATGGACGAGTACAACCGCCTGAACGACGCAACCACGCGCCGCGAGGAGTGGATGTGCGTGCAGGCCATCGTCACCGGCCAAATCCCCATCGTCGGCCCCGGCGTGAACGAGGTGATCGACTTCGGCTTCACCAACAAGATCAAGCTGGACGGCACGAAGCAGTGGGGCAAGACTGCTGCCAAGCCCATCGAGGACCTGGAAGACTGGACCGAGAAGGTGCTGACCGGCGGCTTCACCAACGTGGACCGCGTGATCATGGGCAAGACTGCTCTGCGCGCCTTCGTCAACGACGAGAAGGTGCAGAAGCTCCTTGACAACCGCCGCATCAACATCGGCGGCTACGACCCCCGCGACCTGCCTAACGGCGTGAAGTATTACGGCCATCTGACCAGCCCGAACATCGACCTGTATACCTACGGCGAGGTGTATCTGGACGACTGGACCGACCCTGAGACCCCGGCTGTGAAGCCTCTGGTCCCGGAGAACGTGGTCATTCTGATCTCCGGCCAGTCGAACTTCATGCTGGCCTACGGTGCGTGCACCTACATTGAGGACGGCACGCAGCAGTGGGTGACGGCGGAGACCAGCCGCCTGCTCCGCAGCTACGTGGAGCACCACCCCGACCGCCGCATGGTGGAGCTGCAGGCCCATCCGCTGCCTATCCCCGACAAGGTGGATAGCTGGCTGGTGGCCGAAGTGTGCTGAGATGGCACTGTTCGAGCTGAAACAGGACTATGGGAATGAGGCGGAGGGGCTGCCCCCTCCGCCTACGTTCAAGGACTGCGCGGCGGCGGACATCGACACCGTGTTCTTCAACGGCAACGAGCACGCCGACCGGCACATCATCGACGGCAAGGACGTTCTTGTGGTGATCGTGGAAGGCGGCACGCGGGAGCATAATTCACACTGGGAGGCGGGAGCCAAGCAGAACTTCGACACCGGACTGTACAAGGCGCACACCATCCTGTACATCCGCACGGAGGACTACGGGCCGAAGCCGAAGGTGGGAAAGCCGCTGGTGATGGACGCCGGGACGGACCATAAGCGCACCTTCGACATTATGAAGTGCGAGGAGGAGTGCGGGGTCTTCCGCATGACGTTACAGAGGACGAGACAATGAGCAACGTGCGATATAACGCGGGGACCATGACCATCGAGGTCGATGGTCTGGACGATGTGAGCGCGGTGCTGGGCGACCTGCGGAAGAAGACCCCGGCGGTGGCGAAGGTCGCCATCAACGCCACGGCCCGGCAGGCCCGTAAGCTGATGATCGCGGAGGCGAAGGCCCGGTACGCGGTGAACAGCGCGGGCAAGCGGCACCTGAGCGACTTGGTGCAGCGCAAGAAGGCCAGCAACAGCAGCCTGAGCGCGGAGCTGCGCATCGCAAGCTACCGCAACGACCTGGGCTATTTCCAGACCAGGCCGAACCGCCCCTTCATGGGGCATGACGTGGCGCAGGCCCCGGAGTATTTCACGGCCCGCGTGCTGAAAACCTCCCCCATGAAGGCGCTGACCGGCAAGGGCCGGTTAAGCAAGGGCTTCCTGGTGGAGTTCAAGAGCGGGCACGTGGGCATGGTGCAGCGCATCGTGGGCACGGGGCGCTTCCACTACACCGTGCGCAGCGGCGCACCGAGCACCAGCGACAAGATGCAGACCATGGGCAGCCCCAGTGCGGCGGCGATGCACTCGACCATCTGGCCGGAAGTGGAGCCGGAGGTGGAGCTGTTCCTGGCGGCAAAGCTGACCGAGCGGGCCGAGCAGGTCTTAGCACGGGCAAAGAGAAAGGCGTGAGGGTATGAAAGAAACGATGAAAGTGGGCATCGGCCAAACGCCGCAGCTCTGCCAGGATGCATTGATCGAGATGCTGCGCGAGCTGTTCGCCGGAAAGAAGTACAACGGCCAGGAGGGGCGGAAGCCGCTTGCGATCTTCAAGCAGGACCTTCCCATCCCGGAGGAGAACGACGTGGACGCCGACACCGACGTGGCGCACGCGCCCTACATCGTGGTACGCATGACCGGCGGAGAGATCGCGGACGATAAAAGCCCGCAGACGGTGGAGTTCAGCCTGATCATCTGCGCCTATGACACCGGCATCGAGCGGGCGGGCTTTCAGGATGTTGCCAACATCAAGGAAGACATCGTGCAGAGAGCGTGCACCGTGCCGTACTTCGGCGGAGCCTTCACCATCCTAAAGCCTATCGCCTGGGCCTTGCAGCAGGACGACACAGCCCCGTATTACTACGGAGCTGTGACCATGAACTGTACAGCTCCGGCCATGACCCAAGACACCGAATTGGAGGGACTGCTATGAGCAAGAAAACAGAACCCCGCGCGGCGGATATGGCCGCGCCTATGAGCGAAGCCGCTGCGGCGGCGGAGGTCAAGACTGCCGTTCCTATGGAGCGGGAAGCAAAGACCGGCCCCGTCGTCTACTGCGGCCCCAGCGTGCGCGGCGTCGCCAGACAGTACACCGTGTACGCGGGCACCATTCCTGCCGCGCTGGCAGACTTCATTCAGGCCCACCCAGCGGCCAAGGGGCTGCTGGTGAGCGTGGGCCGTTTCGCTCAGGTGAGAAGCAACCTGGGCCGGAGCGGGACGGCGGAGGCTATCCTGTTCCAGAAAATCAAATCCGAATTGTAAGAAGGAGGAAAGAACGTATGTATCGACATGGCATTTACGTCAGCGAGCAGGAAACCAGCATGATCGCTCCGCTGAACGGAACAGCCGGTTTGCAGGTCGTGATCGGGACTGCCCCGGTGCACCTGCTGGCGGACCCGGCTGCGGCCATCAATAAGCCTCTGCTGGTATACAGCAAGGCGGAAGCCATCGCTGCCGTTGGGTACAGCGACGACTTTGCGAGTTTCACCCTCTGCGAAGCGATCTCCGCTTCGTTCGCGGTGGTGAACGTGGCCCCCCTGGTGCTGATCAATGTGCTGGACCCGGCCAAGCACTCCGCCGAGATGGAGGAGAAGACCGTGCAGATCAATAGCGGAATGGCCGTTGTGGAGGAGACGGGCGTGCTCCTGAGCACTCTGGTGGTGAAAAACGGTGAGGAGACGCTGACCGCCGAGGAGGATTACACCGCCGTTTATAACGCCGACGGCACCGTGAGCATCGTCCTGATCGAGGGCGGAAAGGCCAACGGCGCGACCAACCTGACCGTTTCCGGCAAGAAGGTGGACGCCAGCAAAGTGACCGCTGCCGACATTGTGGGCGGCGTGGACGCGGCCACCGGCGCGGAGACCGGCCTGGAAGTCGTGCGCCAGGTCTACCCCAAGCTGGGCATGACCCCCGGCATCCTGACGGCTCCCCGTTTCAGCGCCAACGCCACCGTGAGCGCGGCCCTGCAGGCGAAGACGAAGGAGATCAATGGCGTATTCAAGTGCGTGTGCATCGCGGACGTGGACAGCGGCGCGGACGGCGCGCGCAAGTACACGGACGTGAAGGAGCAGAAGGAGCGCCAGGCTTTGACCGACCCGAACGCTTACGGCGTGTGGGGCTACGGCAAGGTGGGCGACGTGATGTACAGCGGCTCCGCCCTGGCCTCTGCCCTGACCGCCTACACCGACGCGGCCAGCGACGACATCCCCAGCAACCCCGGCAATAAGACCATCGCCATCAGCGCTATGTGCCTTGCCGACGGCACCGAGGTCCTGCTGGACCAGGACCAGGCCAACGTAGTCAACAGCTACGGCGTGGCGACCTGGCTGAACATGAACGGCTTCCGCCTGTGGGGCAACCGCACCTGCGCCTACCCCGGCAACACGGACCCGAAGGACAGCTTTTTCTCCTGCCGCCGCTACATGAGCTGGCGCGCCAACAGCTTCATTCTGACGTATTTCCAGAAGGTGGACAGCCCTCTGAACAAGCGCCTGATCGAAGCCATCGTAGACAGCGAGAACGTGCGCGGCAACGGGTATGTCGCCATGGGCGTCGCCGCAAGGGACGAGATCGTGTACAACGAGGACGAGAACCCCGTCACCGATCTGATGAACGGCAAGATCACCTTCCACCAGTACATGACCCCGTACACCCCGGCGGAGGACATCGAGGACATCATCGAGTTCGACCCCGACGCGCTGGTAAGCGCACTGAGCTGATAAGGGAGGTACGAAAACATGAGCATCAGCAACAACTACATCCCTGAGAAGATCAACGACTTCAACACCTATCTGGACGGAAACAAGATGATCGGCGTAGCTGCGTCTGTTACTCTGCCGGAGGTGAAGATGAAGACCAGCACTGTCTCCGGCGCTGGCATCAACGGCGAGATCGACAGCCCCACCATCGGCCAGTTCGAGAGCATGGAGCAGGAGATCGACTTCAATGTGCTGTACAGCAGCGCCATGGATATGCTTTCTCCCCTGTCCGTGGTGAACCTGACGCTGCGCGCCGCCCAGCAGGTCTACGACAAGACCGGCGGATACGCCTTCAAGGGCCTGCGCGTGGTGGAGATGGGCCGCGTGAAGACCTTCAACCCCGGCAAGGTGGAGAAGGGTGAAGGCATGGAGGCCAAGGTGACGCTTGAGCTGACCTATCTGCTGGTGGAGAACGACGGTTCCCCGCTGCTGGAAGTGGACAAGCTGAACGGCGTCTACAAGGTCAACGGCGTGGATATGCTGGCAGGCATCTCCGAGCTGACCTGATAAGGCCGGAAAGTCAAAAGCGAAACGAGCAGGCTCTACTCTCTGCACAGGCGGAGGGTAGGGCCTGCGCCATATTCAAAAATCGAAAGGAGCAGCACTATGAGCGAAGAAAAGAACATGATGGCGGAGGCCAATGAGGAAACCGCGCAGATCACGCAGAACGAGCGCGTGATCGACCTGGGCAAGCCCTACAAGTTCGAGGGCACGGAATACACTTCCATCGACCTGAGCGGACTGGATAAGCTGACGGTGAAGGACGCCATCGACGCCCAGCGCCAGCTTTTCAACGAGCGGGAGGTGGCCGCCGCTATGCTGTGCGAGACCACGACCGCGTTTGCAAGGGCCATCGCCGCGAAGGCGGCGGAGCTGCCCATCGAGTTTTTCAAGCTGATGCCGCGCGGGGCCAGCCGCAAGGTGGCCGGTGTCGTGCGCAACTACATGAACGTGGATGCCGCGACGGAGAACCACGTGATGCAGCTTGAGGAGTCGTATCACTTCAAGGGCCAGACCTACACGGAGGTGGACCTGAACGGCATCGCGGACCTGAACAGCATGAACGAGAGCGAGGCAGAGAACCGGCTGGCACGCGCTGGCTTTATGGTGACGGAGACCTCCTTCAACTACCTGTTCGCCTGCATCCTTGCGAGCATGGCGACGGGCCTGCCGGAGGAGTTCTTCACGGGCCTGCCGCTGCGCGAGGTGCTGAAACTGAAAAACGCGGTGAACGACAGCGGTTTTTTCGAGTAAAGGGCGGGGCGAAAGCCTTACGCCAAGCGGCCATCCGCCTGTCAGCGGTCACGAGAACGGGCGTGGACTTCTACCTGAAACTGCCCGTCGAGGAGTTTATCGCGCTGAATAACGAGGTGGCGGAGGAATGGCACAGAACAAAACATTAGAGTTAAGCATCAAGATCGCCGGTAAGGTAGACAAAAGCCTGACGACGGCGATCAACCAGACCAATACCCTGATGGGGAGCCTGACCACCACCATGAGCAAGGTGGGCACGGCGGGGCTTGCGGCCATGGGGGCGCTGGCAACGGCGACCGTAGCCGGACTTGCCAAGTGCACCTCCGAGGCCGCGAAGCTGGAAAACAATATGTCTGCGATGGTGCGCTACGTGGACGGGCTGACGGAAAGCGCCACCACCAGCACCGAGCAGGCACAAAGCAACCTGAAAGCCATGAGGACCTATATCCAGGACCTCAGCACGCAGATACCACGGACCACCGAACAAATCTCCAAGATGTCGGCGGCCCTGGGCCAGTCCGGCATCGGTGCGGACCGGCAAATGAGCACGGGCATCCTGCGTGATACCGCCGTCGCCGCGACCGCTATGGACCTTGAAGACGACACGGCGGGCAACTACATGGCGAAGTGGGAGGCCGCCTTCAACTTCAACCATGACCAGGTAATGACGCTGATGGACCAGATCAACTACCTGGGCGCGAACAATGCCACGACGGCGGCGGAGATCGCGCAGAGCGTGAACCAGGCCGCGTCTATGGGCCAGATCGCGGGCGTGGACCCGTCGGCTACGGCGGCCATCGCCACGGCCATGCAGGCGACCGGCGTTGCGACGGACCGCGTGGGAACCAGCATTTCACGTATCTACACGAACATCAGCAAGGGGTCCAACGCCACAAAGGCACAGAAAGCCATGTGGGAGGAGCTGGGCTTCACCGCTGAGGGCATCGCAAGGTCCATGCAGAGCGACGGCATCGGGACGCTGAAATCGGTGTTCCAGGCCATCAACAATATGCCGGACGAGCGCAAGGTGGCTGCCCTGAACACTCTGTTTGGTCAGTGGGCCATCGAAGGCGGCGCGAAGATCACGCAGAACCTCGCGCTGCTTGAGAAGACGCTGGGCGAGGTCAACGACCCCGGCATCTATACGGGCAGTATGGAGCGGGAGTTCCTGATCGAGGCGAGCACGCCGGAAGCGGTCGATCTAATGCTGTCGAACGCGAAGGCGGCGCTGATGCAGGACATCGGCCAAGCGTTCCTTCCGGCAAAGAAGGAGTTCAGCCTGTCGATGATCGACTTCCTGAACCAGATCAGGAAGAATATGCCGGAGCTGACGACGCTGGCGAACTCACTGGGAAAGATCGCAAGCGACGGCGTGGAGCGACTGGGCGACGCTATGGAGCGGGCGCTGCCCTACATCCAGAGAGGGCTTGACTACCTGGCGAACAACGGGCCGCAGGTGGCCTCGACGCTGGGCAAGCTGGCGGCGGTGTTCGTGGGCATGAAGTTCGCGCCGGGCATCGAAAGCCTTTTGAGCGGCGCGGGGAACCTGCTGCTGGGCGGCTCTGTCGGCGGCAGCGGAAAACGCACCGGCGGTCTGCTGGGCGGCATCAAGAGCCTGTTCCGGGGCGGACAGAAGGCGGCGGGCACGGCTGGCGGCTTCCTCTCCACCTTCGGCGGCGCGGCCAGCGGAAACGGCTTTTTCCAAACACTGGGGAGCGTGGCATCCAGCCTGATCTCCGGCAACGGCATCAAGGGCACGGCGGGGCTGCTGGAAGCGGCAGCGGGAACGCCGGGCCTCTTATCCGGTTACCAGGGCGCGGGAAGCGCACTGAAAAACAGAATTGCAGGAAGCGGCATCGGGCAGTATTTCGGCAGCGTGTTCTCCTCCCTGGGGAACTTCGGGAGCACGCTGGGGAACACGAAGACCGGCGGCTTCCTTTCGGGTCTGCTGGGCAAGGCGGGCGGCGCGCTGGGCAACCTGACCATGCCGCTGCGCCAGGGCATCGCAGGCATCGGTGCTGCGGCGACCATTCAAGGCAGCATCATCCAACAGAACCTATCCGGCCTGCTGGGTAAGGCGGGCGGCTTTGTGAGCGGCATCGCCAACTCCGGCGCGGGAAAAGCCATCGGCGGCGTGCTGGGGAGCCTGGGCACCGTGGCGAAGTCGGGAGCCGGTGTGCTGGGGACCGTGTGGGGTCCCATCGCCTCCGGCTTCGGAAGCATCTTCGCGGGAGCCGCGCCGGTGATCGGCGTGATCTCCTCCATCATCGCCGTGGTGAGCATCTTGGGCGACCACCTGGAAGACATCCGGGGCATCATCCAGAACGTATTCGGCGATACCGGCGTGGCCGTGTTCGACAAGTTCATGGGCGTGCTGCAAAACGTGGGCAGCTTCATCACGGGACTGTTTGCGGACGGCGGCGTGGCAAATGCGCTGGCCCCGCTGCGGGAGACCATCACGAACCTGTTCGGAGAGGATGCGGGCGCGGCCTTCGACGGGCTGACGACCATCCTGCAATCGGTGATGGGTGTGGTCGGGCAGATCGTGAGCTTTGCACAGACGACCGTGAAGCCGATCATCCAGGACATTTTCAGTTTCCTGACGGGAACCGTGGTGCCCATCATCCTGCAAACCTTCACAGCGGCGGCTCCGTCTATCGCTGGCATCATCAGCGGCCTCGGCTCCGCCATTATGACGGCTATGCAGATCATCGGCTCGGCCATCCAGGCAGTCATGCCTATCGTGCAGAGCATCATCACCGTTATTATGAGCATCGCTTCCGTCGTGGTGCCCGCTGTGCTGGCGGGTATCTCGGCACTGGCGCAGGGCATCGGCCCCATCCTGGAAGGTATCAAGACCGTATTTGACGGGCTGATCGCTTTCATCACGGGCGTATTCACCGGGAACTGGTCCCAGGCATGGGAAGGCGTAAAGCAGATATTCGGCGGCGCGTTCGACGCGCTGGTGGGCCTGCTGAAAACGCCGGTGAACGCGGTGATCGCGCTGATCAACAAGGCCATCTCCGGCATCAATGGACTGGGCCTGGACATCCCGGACTGGGTGCCCATCATCGGCGGCAAGAGCTTCCACATCAGCATCCCGGAGATACCGATGCTGGCAAAGGGCGGCTTCACCGACGGCGTGAGCATCGCGGGCGAAGCCGGGCGCGAGGCTGTGATCAGCTTCCAGCGCGGCGTGCGGGCACAGAACATCGCCACCTGGGCACAGGCGGGCCGGATGCTGGGCGTGAGCGCCGAGCAGGCGTTGAGCGCGGCGGACGGTGCAGAGCTGAAAGCCATCGACCCCGGCGAGGGCGGCGGAGGCGGAGGCAACTTCACCTTCGCGCCGAACATCGTCATTCAGGGCAACGCCGACGCAGACGTGCTTGAGGAAGCGCTGCGGCGGGCCAAGGAGGAGTTTGAGGCATGGTACGAGCAGATGATGCGCAAGCGTGCCCGGACGGCCTATTGATGGGAGGAAGCTATGTACACGACAAAGAGCGGCGACACCTGGGACGTGATCGCCAAGGAGGTCTATGGCAGCGAATACCACGCGGACGCGCTGATGGCGGCCAACCCGGAGCACATCGACACCTTCCGCTTTTCCGCCGGGGTCGTTTTGAAAACGCCGACGGTGGAGGACGCACGAGCGGGCACGCTGCCGCCATGGAAATACGAGGCGCAGTATGAATAAGGCAAGAAGTATCGACCTTGCGGTGCAGTACCGCAGTACCCCGTATTCCGCGCAGGTGCAGGCAAGCGCCCAGGTGGACGCGGCGGAGGGCGGCGGGAGCGCCGCTTCCTCCGCCAGCTCCGGCTCCGGCGCGGCGGCGGGACAGGCGGTAACGCTGAACAACACGCCCCTCTACGTGAGCAGCGTGGCGAAGAACCCAGCGACCCACAAGACGGGCGTGTATTACTTCTACGACGGTATCTTGATACGCGGGCGCTACCGCATCACCAACACCCCGTCGAGAGTGGGCAAGACCCCGGTGGGCCAGAACGTGACCGGCTGGGCGGACGCGGCGGACTGCGGCGCGGTGAGCACCGCCAAGGCCACGCCTAAGAAGGAGACCTCCGGCCAGGAGGACGCGACGCTGGGTGCGGGCACGGGAACGGACATCGGCCTTTCCATCGAGAGCCTGACCTATGTGGACAACGCGGCGGACGACAGCGACAGCATCGACCTGACGCTGGACGCCCAGGACAGCAAGTGGCTGTGGGGCTGGATGCCGCAGAAGGGCACGACGCTCTACCCCCGCCTGCTGGGCCACGACTGGGAACGGCCCGGCGACGAGCGGGCCATAGACTGCGGCCTTTTCGTAGTGGACGACGTGAACTACACGGACACGCCGACCACCTTGCAGCTCGGCGGCGTGAGCAAACCGAGCGACAGCAATTTCAGCGAGACAGATCGGAAGGTGACGTGGAAGAACACATCCATCAAGCGCATCGGCCAGACCATCGCGGCGCGCTACGGCCTGGGCTTCACCTATGACGCTGAGGACTACGACATCGAGTGCGACGAACAGGACGGAGCGGACAGCAGCTACTACAATACGCTGTGCCAGAACTACGGCCTGGTGCTCAAGGTGTACGCCAGGCGGCTGTGGGTCTACGACCGGGAGGCATACAAGGCAAAGCGGGCGGTGCGGACCTTCGACCGCACGGACATCATCCGTGGGAGCCTGAGCTGGACCACTACCCTTTCCGGGACCTACACCGGCGGGACCTTCGACTACACCGACGCGGACAAGGACTGCGACATCTCCTGCAAGGTGGGCGGCGGAACGCACATCAAGAGCGTGAACCGCAGGGCCATCAGCGTGCAGGATGCGGCGGTCCAGCTCTGCGCGGAGCTGAACCGGGCCAACCATGGCACGATCAAGCTGCGCTTCACCGTTCCGGGAGACTGGACCGTGAGTGCGGGCAACACAATCAACATTACCGGCTACGGCGGCGGTCCCTCCGGCGGAGAGGGCGGCATCAACGGCAAGTATTTCGTGGACAAGGTGACGCACAAATACACCAAGAGCGGCGGATTTACCACGGCCTTCGAGTGCAGCGGCGTCCGGGAGGGCTTCCATCCCTACGAGGTGGGCGGCTCCATCCAGTACAACACGGAGGGGTCCGACACCAGCGACACGAATTACAGCAGCTCCTACGAGACGAGCACGGCGGCCAGCGCCGCCAGCGCGGCGGCGGGAGCTGAGGCCGGGGCGGCGGTGACGCTGACCAACGCCCCCTTCTACTACACCAGCGTGGCCTCAAATCCGAGCTGCTATAAAAGCGGCGTGTTCTATTTCTACGACGGCATCCTGGTCAACGGGCGCTACCGCATCACCAACGCGGCCTCCCGCTGCGGGAAGCTGCCGGTGGGACAGAACGTGACGGGCTGGGTGCCCGCGAGCTACTGCGGCGTGGACACGCGCACCGGCGGCGGAGGCGGCACGAAGGCTACCATGGAGGTGAAGTAGCGATGGCAGGGACGAACCGGGTCGGACGGGTCAGCTCCATCGACTATGAGAGCGGGACCTATGAGGTGACGTATGCGGACCAGGGCCGGAGGGTCACGGCCCGCATCAACGCCATGAGCAACGGAGAATACAAAATGCCGAGAGTGGGCCAGATCGTGAGCGTGACGCACACGAGCAATGGCACGGCGGCGGCCACCACCAGCGGCACCGTATGGAACCGGAGCAACCGCCCAGCGGAGGGCTTCGCCGGGCTTTACCGCAAGGAATACGGTGAGAAGGCCGGGCAGGCTTTTGAGCGCTACGACGCCAACACCGGCATCTACACCCAGTACACCGACGTGCGGACCGGGCGCAACTGCAACGGCGACATCTTCGACGAGGCCAAGGGCACCATCAGCCTGATCGCGGAGAAGCTGGTGCAGATCACGAGCAAGATCAAAAGCGTGAGCATCCACGGCAAGGAAGGCGTGGGCATCGGCGCGGAGAAAAGCGTGACCATCGACGCCGGGGAGAACATCAATCTGGAAGCCGAGGGCGACCTGGACGAGGGTGCAGGCGGCGACCGGGCATTGACCGTGGGCGGAAAGAACACCGAGCTATACAAGGGCGAGGTGGAGCGGGAGTTTCAGGGAGGCATCCGCGACACCGTGACCGGCGAGGTGACGCTGACGATCAACGGTGTGACCATCACCATCAGCGAGGGCGGCGATGTCTCCATACAGACCGCCGGGAAAATCAGCATGAAGGCACAGCAAATCGACCTGCAGGGCGGGTCCTCCCTGGTGCTGTAAAAAACGAACAGCGAGGAGGAACGGAAAATGGTGGGCAGCTATATGGGCCGGGTGTTCACGGTGAGCAGCCAGAGGATATTGACGCCGAGCAATCTGAAAGGCAGCGCCGGAAGCGACTGGGCAAACCATGAGATCATCGGCAAGAAGGCGCGGAGCCAGTGGGTAGGCCCGAAGCTCAAGAGCTACACCATGGACATCCTCCTGCGAGCGCAGGACGGTGTAAGCCCACGGTCCACGCTGGACTACTTCCAGCGGGCGGCGGAAAGCCAGATGGTCGATTGGTTCATCATCGGCGGGCGACCGATCTCTGACAACCCCTTCAAGCTGGTGAGCGTCAGCGACGAGTGGGACACGGTACTCAACGGCGGCGCGCTGATCGAGTGCCGGGTGAGCCTGAACATCGAGGAATACACATAAGGGAGGGCAAGCCGTGATCTACATTGAGGATACCATCGTCGAGATTGAGGCCGGGAGCGTGGACGACCAGACGGCACAGGAAGTCTACCGAAATCTACAGGTGCTCTACGGCACGGAGACGGGGGAACAGGCCCTCGACCGCGAGTTCGGCATCGACATCAACATTCTGGACAACCCGCAGGAGGCGGCGAAGGCGCTGCTGACGGCGGAGTTCGTGCGGAAAACAAAACAGTATGAGCCACGGGTCCGGGTCATGCGTGTGGAATGGACCCAAAATCATGCCAGGGACGGCGGCATCGTCCCGAAGGTGGTGGTGAGCTTTGTCTAATATCAAAGAACTGGCAAACGTGCCGGAGATCAGCTTCATCGAAAACATGAGCCTGCAGGAGACGGAGGAGCTTGTGCGGGCAAACTACACGCGCATCTTCAAGGAGCTTACCGGGCAGGACGCGGAGCTGGGCGAGGCGGACGCGAAGAACCTGATCATCAAGTCGTTCAGCCTTGTGCTCTACCAGGTGATGCAGTATGTGGAGGCCAAGGGCCGGGCGGAGCTTTTGAAGACCTCGACCGGCGACGCGCTGGACGCACTGGCGGCCCTGTTCGGCATTACGCGGCAGGAGGCCAGGAGGGCCACGTGCATCGTGCGCTTCACGCTGTCCGGCCAGCGGAGCGAGCCGACGGCCATTCCGGCGGGCACACGGGTGAAGACCCAGGACGGGAAATACTTCAACACCGTGGACTACGCGGAAGTCACGGCGGGCGAGCTGACCGTGGACGTGGACGTGCAGGCGGAGGAGGCCGGAGCAGAGAGCAGCGGCATCGCCGCCGGAGAGATCGACACGCTGGTGGACCCCATCCCCTACGTTGCGAGCGTGGAGAGCATCGAGACGAGCACGGGCGGACTGGACATCGAGGACGACGACGGTCTGACGGAACGGGTGTGGCTGGCCCCCAGCAAATACTCCTGCGCCGGACCGCGAGACGCCTATGCCTACTATGTGAAGGAATGGCGGACGGACGTGGACGACGTGCAGATCGTCAGCCCGGAGCCGTGCGTGGTGCACGTTTATGTGGTGCTGGACGGCGGCGTGCTGCCCACGGAGACGGAGCGGGAGGAGCTGGCCGCCTACCTCAACGGCGACACCATCCGCCCGCTGACGGACATCGTGAGCTGCCCGGCGACGGAGGAGGTCCCCTACGACATCAGCCTGACCTACTGGATCGCCAGCAACGACCAAAAGAGCGCGGGCACCATTCAGGCCCAGGTGGAGGCGGCGGTGGACGCCTACGAGAGCTGGCAGCGCAAGATGGGACGGGACATCAACCCGACCGAGCTTGTGTACCGGGTCCGCGCAGCGGGAGCCAAGCGCGTGAAGCTGGCGGCCCCGGCGGACATCGTGATCGAGAAAACGCAGCTCCCGAAGCGGAACACGCGCACCGTGACCTACGGAGGGCTTGAGGATGATTAAAAGTCTGCGTCAAGCCCGCATTACAGACGGCCTTCCGAGGGTGTTGGCGAGACAGGAATGGGTGATCGCCCTGTCCGAGGCCCTGGGGCTGGCCCTGGGGAAGACGCTGGACTACACCGACGAGAGCCAAATCTACACACGGCTGGACACTGCGCCGGAGACGGTGCTGGATGTACTGGCCGTGGACTGGAAGATCGACTGGTACGACACCGAACTGACGGTGGAGCAGAAGCGCCGCATCGTGAAGACGGCGCTGACGGTCCGGCGGCTGATGGGCACAGCGGCGGCGGTGAAGCTGCAGGTGCACGCCATCTACCCGGAGGCCACCGTGACGGAGTGGTTCCAGTACGACGGGAGGCCGGGCTGCTTCCGGGTGAGCCTGCCGCTGCCGAAGGAAGGCATCACGGCGGCGGAATACCGGCGGCTCAAGACCGGCATCCTGACCACGAAGAACGAGCGCAGCCACCTGGACATGATCGACATTCAGCATGAGTGCGAAGCCGTGGTGATCACGGGCGGGTGCTGCTCCATGAGCCAGATCATCGAGGTATGGCCGGAGCTTGTGAGCGAGCTGGAAGTGACCGGCGAGCGCTTGACTGGCGGCGCGGCCAGCATGAGCCAAACGGCGGAGGTCTGGCCGGAGCTGACGGAGGCGCTGGAAATCCTGACATACCGGCACACCGGCGGAGCCGCGAGCACCGCGCAGGCCGTGGAGGTATGGCCGGAGCTGGCGGCGGTGGTGGAGATCACCGTGACGCGGCACACCGGCGGCGCGGCGCACACGGACCAGGCGCTTGAGGTCTGGCCGGAGCTGACCGAGCAAATCGAAGCAACGACAGAGCTGGACCGGGGCGGCGGGACCGCTGCGAGCCAGGTCGTTGAAATATACCCGGAAGGGGGAGGATGAAATGGACACTGAAAACGTAGTTGTCACCAAACAGGACCGAAAGTACAAGACCCTCGTGACCGACATCGGCAAAGAGAAAATGACCAACGCTATTCTGAACGGCAAGAAGGTCAACGTCGTCATGGCGGCGGTGGGCGACGGCGGCGGAAGCTACTACCTGCCCACGGCGGATATGACCGCGCTGGTGCATGAGGTGTGGCGCGGGGCCATCGCCAGCAAAGAGATCAACAGCAAATCCTCTAACATGGTAGATGTGAAGTTCGTGCTGCCGGGGACCGTGGGAGGCTTCACCGCGCGTGAAGCTGCCCTGATCGACGACGAGGGCGACATGATCGCCGTGTGCAACCTGCCGGACACGGAGAAGGCAGCCATCGAGGATGGCATCGCCGCTGCGCTGACCATTCTCATGCACATCGTTATGACCAACAACGACGCACTGACCTTTACGCTGGACCCGACCACCGACACGGCGAGCGCCGTGTGCGTGGCCTTTACCATCCCGCATGAGGCATGGCAGAGCGCGGGCGGCGCGGAGGACGACGAGGGCGGCGGCACCTACCCGTGCCGGGCTGATGTGGTGTGCGACGAGGCGACCGCAATGCACACGCCAATCGCAACGCTGGACAAGGCGTGCCTGGCGGCGGCCAAGGCGTGCGAGCTGTGCCCCACGGTGGAGACCGCGAGCGGCGTGCTGCGCTTTTGGGCGATGAAGGTGCCGGACGGCGAGCTGACCGGAAGCGTGCTGCTGGTCGGCCAGGGCGGCGGAGGCAAGAGCGGCGACGGGAGCTACACCCTGCCGACGGCAACCCCCTTCCGCCTGGGCGGCGTGAAGGTGGGCGACGGCCTGACCGTGGACAACGAGGGCAAGCTGTCGGTCGATGCGGCCAACACTGAGGAGACCACCGGCGCGCTGAACGAAGTGTTCGGCGCAGAGGACGGCAAATAAGCCGCCCCACAATCCCATAGCACCGTCGCTTGAAGCGGCGGTATTTTTATCGACAATTCCGGGGGCATCCCCGAAATTGAATATTTTTTAAGGAGGACAAAAATATGTCCAAATTCGTAAATCTCGAACAGATCAAGGTGCTTGCCAACAAGGTCAAGTCCGAAGACGCCGCCCTGGGTACTAAGCTGGAAACGGTCACCACCAAGGTCGATAACCTGGTCGCCGCTGGCGGCGAGGCCAACATCCTCGAAGGCGTCAAGGTCAACGGCGCTGCCCTGGCTATCTCCGACAAGATGGTTGACATCCTGATCGCCTCCGGCGAGGAGAACGGCACCATCTCCGTCAACGGCGCTGCTGTTGCCATCAAGGGCCTGGCCGCTCTGGCCTACAAGTCCGAGATCACCGAGGACGAGCTGGGCGAGGCTCTGAAAGCCTCTATCGCCGCGAAGGCCACCAAGGCCGATCTGGACGCCCTGACCGTCCGCGTGGGCGACATCGAGAAGGCCGGTTATCAGACCGCCGAGCAGGTCCAGGCCGCTATCGCTGCCTCCGGCCACGCTCATTTCGAGGTCGCTGAGACCGACCCCACCGCTGAGGGCTTCGAGGCTCAGGCCAACGTCATGTACCTGTACATGAACAGCAAGACCAAGCACTATGACATCTACGCCAAGGTCGGCGAGAGCGTCGTCCTGCTGGATGATACCACCGTCGATATGAGCGAGTATGCCAAGACCGCCGACGTGACCTCAGCCATCAGCACCGCCATCGCCGCGCTGAACATCGACCAGTACGCCACCGACGAGGACCTGACCGCAGCCGTTGGGCGCGTGACCGCCCTTGAGACCGCCATCGCCAACGTCTACACCAAGAAGGAAGTGGACGACAAACTGGCGACCAAGATGGATAAGGCAGACATGGGCACCTACGCCACCGACGAGGAGGCCCAGCAGGCCGCCGCCAACGCCGTTGCCGGTGCTCAGGCCAGCGACACCGAGTTCAACGCCGCCATGAATGAGGTCTGGACCCCCACCGAGGGCTAAGGAACCTCCTCGCGTCAGAAACGAATACCAGGGCCGGGACGAAATGCCCCGGCCCGCTTATCAGGAGGTGAAACCCAGTTGGCTGACGAGAAGAACGTAACTCTGGAACAGTTCAAAGGCTTTATGACCAAGGCCGACGAGCGGCTGGACAAGTTGGAAGTCGGCAAGGAAAACAAGGTTTCGCCCGTCAGTATCACTATTCCGACGGAGGGGTGGGCCTCCGAGGAGATCGGGGAGACCGACGAGGAAGGAACCGAGGCATCCTATCCCTTCTACTACGACATCGCGGCGGCGGACGTGACCGCAAAGCACCGGGCGGACGTGACGATCAGCCGCGAAAGCCTGGATGCGGCGACGGTGTGCGGCCTGTGCCCGACCAGCGAGACGACAGAGGGGAAGATCAGGCTGCGCGCTATGAAGGCACCGACGGAGGCCATTACGGCGGAATACTGGCTGCGCAGCGGGAAGGAGTAATACATGGCATTAGGACAAGTGAATGTTCCCGGCGCTGCCGGGATGGACGCCGTAGAGGCGAAGCAGGCCGCTCAGGCGGCCAAGGAAGCGGCTGAGGCCGCCCAGCGCACCGCAGAGAGCGCCGGGAAAACGGCGGACGCCGCCATGCAGAAGGCTGCTGACGCCGAGACGGCGGCGGGCAACGCGGACAGCAAGGCGGACGCGGCCCTGGATGCGGCCAACACCGCCGCCGGTGCCGCGACGGCTGCCGCCAGCGCCGCCAGTGCCGCCGAGGAGAGCGCGAACAGCGCCAACACGGCGGCCAACGAGGCCAAGACTGCGGCGAGCAACGCGCAGAAGGCGGCGAACGACGCGCTGAAAGCCGTGACCAAGCTGACCAGCGTGATCAACAGCGTACCCACCCAGGCGGGCATCTTGACGTACACGGGCGCGGCACAGTCCCCCTCGTGGAACGAGTACGACACGGAGAAGCTGACCATCGGCGGAACGACCAGCAGCACCAACGCAGGCAGCTACGTTGCGACCTTCACGCCCAAGGAGGGCTACGAGTGGGCCGACGGCACCAAGACCGCCAAGAGCGTGACCTGGACGATCAGCAAGGCCAGCCTGTCCGTACCCGCGCAGAGCGGGACGCTGACCTACACGGGAAGCGCACAGTCTCCCCAGTGGAGCAACTACGACAGCAATAAGCTGACCATCGGCGGGACGAGCACCGCCACCAACGCGGGAAGCTATGCCGCGACCTTCACGCCGAAGGCCAACTACCAGTGGTCCGACGGCAGCACCAGCGCCAAGAGCGTGACCTGGGCCATCGGCAAGGCGGCGGGCAGTCTGACGCTGGCAAAGAGCAGCGTGACGCTGAACATCTCCTCGCTGACGGAGAGCGTGGCCGTGACCCGCGCGGGCGACGGCGTGATCAGCGCCACGTCCAGCAACACCGCCACGGCAAGGGTGGAGGTGAGCGGCACAAGCGTGAAGATCACCGGCCTCAAGGCGGGCACCGCCAAGATCACCGTGAAGGTGGCGGCGGGCACCAACCACACCGCGCCCAGCGACAAGACCATCAACGTGACGGTCAGCCTGCCCGACACGAGCCTGGCGAACAACACGCCGGACATCATCGCGGCGGCGGCCAAGTCCGGCCAGGCGGCGAACTATTGGAGCGTGGGCGACAAGGTGGGTATCGCGGTCAATGGCTCTTTCGGAGGACTGAGCTATAACAACACCGTGTACGCCTTCATCCTGGGCTTCAACCACAACAGCAGCGTGGAGGGCGGAAACAGCATCCACTTCCAGTTCGGCAAGACGGCGGCTGGTGTGGACATCGCGTTCGTGAACAGCTACGGCTCGACCAGCACGGGCTTCTGCATGAACACCAGCAACACCAACTCCGGCGGATGGAACAACAGCTATATGCGCAAGACCATCTGCCCGGCGTTCCTGGCGGCCCTGCCGACGGCCTGGCAGAACATCATCGCGGCCTGCACGAAGTACAGCGACAACACGGGCGGCGGTTCCAACACCGCGAGCTACGTGACCGCGACCTCGGACAAAATCTGGCTGCTGAGTGAGATGGAGGTCCAGGGTACGAGAAGCTACGCGAACAGCGCCGAGGCGAACTACCAGAAGCAGTACGACTATTACAGGAACGGTAATAGCAAGGTCAAGTACCAGCACACGGCAACGACGAGCGCCTGCTACTGGTGGCTCCGCTCCGTGTATGCGGGCAACGCGCACATCTTCTGCTTTGTGCGCACGGACGGGTCTGCGACCACCGCCGACGCCTACCGTTCGTATGGCTTCGCGCCGGGCTTTAAGGTGGCCTAATCCCAAATCAGGCATCGAAAGTGGAGCGGTGGGGGCGCAAGCCCCTACCAGCGAAACGCCAAGCACCGAGTACCCAAATCAGCACAGGCCCCATCCGGCGGGAGCGGCAACGCTCCTGCCGGTGACGGGGGCACCAAACCGGAAGGGAGAACACCGAAATGGCAGTATACAAATCGCGGCGCAAGGACGCGGCGGCGCAATTCGTGGCAGACGCACGAGAACTGCGGAAGGCCACGGTGCGCATCGCACGGAAGTTTCCGGCCAGCTACAAGTACGTGACCACGGGGCCGCTGCTGCAACTGGCGAGCGAGGTCTACATGAACGCGCTCAAGGGAAACAGCATCTACGTCCACAAGGACATGAGCGAGCGGGACTACGAGCTGCGGCACCGCTATCTGGCGGCGGCCACGGCCAGCGCCGACGCGCTGCTGGGCGAGATCACCTTCTGCTATGAGCTGGTTGACGACGGCAACAACTTCTTCCGTAACAAGGAGGAGTACGAGCGGACGTTCCAGACCTGGACGACATTGGCGAACAATGCGCTGTCGCGCCTGCGGGGTGTGATGGACAGCGACAAACGCCGGTGGAATGGGTACATGAGAGACCGGAAAGCAAAAACACCATAAATCCCCGTAGGGCAAGTTCTGACGGCCACGCCTGCAACTGGTGGCTCCGCTCCGTGAATGCGAGCAACACGAACAACTTCTGCAATGTGAACACGGACGGGTCTGCGAACAACAACAACGCCTACAATTCGAATGGCTTCGCGCCGGGATTTAAGAACAACCTGGGGCCTGAACAAGTAGCGAACTGCGAAGCTGTGCCCCAAACCTTAAAGGAGAACTTGACCCTTGGAGACTGGCCCGCCATGCGCGGGCTTCATTCCTTAAATCACCACTCGATACGGAGGCCCGGACGCTTCTTGCATGGCCGGGGATTTACGGCGGCGTTGCCCCGGCTCCATGAGCAACCGTTATGCAGCTACTTCAAACCGCTGCGGCAGACGACGCAGGTGCGGGAGGTCATGCGACCCGCAAACCGCGCGCCAGACCGAACGCTGTACGGGTGGGATACTGCATTGGAGGCAACATGATTGAATAGCCAAGAGAGGCACGAGGCCAGATACCAGCGGCGAAAGGCCCGGCGCGAGCAGAGGGCGCGGGAGGCCGGTGGAGCGAGCTTCGAGGAGGTCATGTCATTCGGGAACATCTGCAAGGCCGGAAAGAGCTGCTGTGACGGAGCGCGGTGGAAGACCTCCACCATCAACTTCGAGACGAACCTGCTGGGCGAAGCACAGGCGACCTATGACACGCTGCACTACGGAAGGCGCGTGTTCAAGGGCTTTCACAGCTTTGCGACGGTGGAGCACGGGAAGGTGCGGAACATCGACGCGCTGCCCATCCAGGAGCGGGCCATCCAAAAATGCCTGTGCAAGAACCTTCTGACGGAGGTTTATTCCAGGAGCTTCATCTACGACAACAGCGCGAGCCTGAAAGACCGGGGCATGGACTTCCAGCTCCGGCGGCTCAGGAAGCACCTGCAGGACCATTACCGGCGGTATGGGACTGAGGGCGGTATCTACCAGTTCGACTTCAAGAATTATTTCGGGAGCCTGCCGCACGAGGAGATCAAGCGGCGGGCGCGGAAGAAGATCATGGACGACCGGTTATACACATTGTTCTGCGACTTTGTGGATGATTTCCGGCTGATGAAGACCGCCGACAAGGAAGCACACCGGGGCGTGGGCCTGGGCAGCGAGGTATCGCAGATCATCGCCCTTGACTACGCCAGCCCCATCGACCATTACGTGAAGGACGTGCGCGGCATCCACGGGTACGGGCGGTATATGGACGACGGGTATGTGATCAGCAATTCCTTGGAGGAACTGGAAGACATCAAGCGCAACCTGTACCGCCTGGCTGAGGCGCTGGGCATCGCCATGAGCGACAAGAAGAACATCATCACGCCGTTCCGGCACCACAGCTTCACCTTCCTGAAAATGCGGGTGACGCTGACGGAGACGGGCAAGGTGGTGATGAAGCTCAGTCGCAAGAGCATCCGTGCCATGCGGCGGAAGATGGATATTTTCCGGCGGTGGATGGACGAGGGCCGAATGGGACCGGAGGACGTGTTCCAGTCCTATCAATCGTGGAGAGCGCACGCGAAGCGGTGCAACAGCTACGACACGCTGCGCGCCATGGACGAGCGCTTCACGCGGATGTTCGCTGAGGAACTGGCCGGGCGGCGGAAGCCGTTCCCGTGCACGATGAAAGCCACACGGACCGGGTGCGGCTGGATATACCGGCGGCACGGAGCCGTCATTGAGGAGGAAATGTGCGCATGAAGTACATCACACACAACAGGTTCAAGAAGCTGGCCGCCTGCGGCGAGGCCGTGAACATCCCGTATGGCACGGAGATGGAGACGGTGGGCGACTTCATCATCACCACGGAGGGAAAACCGATCTGCTACGCGACCAGCGAGACCGCGAAGATGCACTTCGCCCGCAACGACGACGGGCAAGGGCTGGAACGCGGGAAGCTGACCTGGGCCATCGCGTACTCCCAGCGGGTGCGGACCGGCCCGAACGGACGGCAGCAGCGCTTCACCGAGGAGGAGATCGAGCTGCTGGAACGGAAGTGGGCACATTTCCTGCGGCAGGATGTGGAGGTCATTCTGTTCAACGAAGACTTTTTCGCGGCGGCGGTGCCGGAGCTGAAAGAGCTTGCGGACGCGCTGCACATCAAAGTGAGGAGGTAAGACCCATGTATGCAATTATCAGCAAAGGCGAGCTGCTGGCCCTGTGTGAGCGTCCCCGCTATGTGAAGCGGAACGAGGAGACCGGGGCCTATGTGGAGGCGGCGGAGGCTGAGGCCATCGGCATCGCCGTGGGCGGCGAGGTGTACAACCTGCCCGGCGGCAACGCCATCCACGACGCGCCGGAGGCGCTGGCACAGGAGGGCGAGGCTGAGGAGTATGTGTTCCGCAACCACGCCCGCATCATCGAGAACGAGGAAGCGACCAACGCCGCCTTCGTCGCCATGGAGGAAGCCATGTGCGATATGGACAGCTCCTCGGAGGAGCGGCTGACGGCGGTGGAAGAAGCTCTTTGCGAGCTGGACAGCGCTGCAAACGGAGGAGGTGAAAACTGATGAACGCTATTTGGGCTAATCGACTGGTGGCCGGTACGCGCAAGTGGGCCGAGGTGCCTGCTTCCCGCAAGGCTGGCGTCAAGGCGGAGCTGGCGAGCCGCGTGGAGAACGGCAAAATCAGCGCCGAGCAGTACGAGGAGATCACCGGCGAGGTCTATGCCGGTGAGTAATCTCCAAATCATCGAGGAGCTGTGCGGCATCTGTACCGACCTTGCGAAGATCGTCACGGAGCAGCAGAAGCTCCTCGCGCAGCACGACGCCATTGCGCTGGCGGAGGACATCGACCGGGTGAAGGTGCGGTATACCGCGCTGATCGGAAGCGGAGAATGGCCGGACGAGGCGCTGGGCGAAGAACTATGATCGGCGGGGGCCGGGTGGGATAGCTGCCCGGCCCTCCCCTGTATCGTCAACAACCAGGAAAGGAGGGTGCCGTTATGGACGACCCCTATATCTCGCGGGCAGAACACGAGGAGTTCAGCCGCCGTCTGGCGGAGGAGAACAAGAGGCAGGACAAGCGTATCGAAATGCTTGAGGAGAACGTGCGCGAAATGCGGGCGCTGACGAACTCGGTGGAGCGGTTGGCGACCAGCGTGGAGGACATGGTCAAGGAGCAGGAGAAGCAGGGCAAGCGCCTGGAAGTGCTGGAAGGACGGGACGGTGAAATGTGGCGCAAGGTCGTGGGCTACATCATCACCGCCGTTATCGGCATCGTGATCGGCTTCGTGTTCCATCAAGTCGGTATGTGAGGAGGGCGGGCCATGAAGTACGTGTGGGTAGTCATGGCCGCCTTTTTCTTTGGCCTGGGAGTGGGCCTTCTCCTCTGCAACAGCACGATCAGCCATCTGCGCCGCAGGCTGCGCGCCCTCCGGCTGAATGGCGATCAGGGGAAGAAGACCGAGACCATGAAAAAGGTGGTCTGGATATGCCTGGGAAACGGGTTTGCGTGGATATGGTGCAGCTATGTCCTCGCCTACCTGGGACGGGAGCAGATCGCGGAAACGCTGTCGTCGGTGGCCGTGAAGGAGATCATCGGCGTGGTGCTGGCATACGCCATCAAATCCGTCCTGGAAAACCTGAGCAAGAACAATCACTGGCCGGATAAGCCGGACCCCATCGCCCCGGCGGCGGAGGAGGAAACGGCGGACCAGCCAAGCAACGACCTGTAAGGAGGGCAAAAACGGAATGACTGAAAACCAGTTACGCCAGAAGGTCGTCAAGATCGCGGTGAGCTATCTCGGCTGCAAGGAAGCGGACGGGAGCCACCGGAAGATCATCGACCTGTACAACAGCCACAAGCCCCTTGCCAGAGGCTACGCCGTGAAGTATACGGACGCATGGTGCAGTACCTTTGCTTCCGCCGTCGCCATCGCCGCCGGGCTGACCGACATCATCCCGACGGAGTGCGGGTGTGAGAAGCACATCACCCTGTTCAAGAAGCTGGGCGCGTGGGTGGAGAACGACGCCTATGTGCCGAAGCCCGGCGACTACATCTTCTACGACTGGCAGGACGGCACGAACTACGCCACGACGGACAACACCGGCGCCGCGGACCACGTGGGCATCGTGACCGAGGTAAACGGCAGCACCATCACCGTGATCGAGGGCAACATGAGCGACGCCGTGGGGTATCGCCATATCGCCGTCAATGGCCGGTATATCCGGGGATATGGCGTGCCGAAGTACGCCAGCAAGGCCACGGGGACCGACGCCGGGACGACCGGCGGCGAGACCGGCGGGACCGGAAACACCGGCGCGGGCACCTGCAAGGTGGGCGACATCGTGAACTTCACCGGCGGGAAGCACTACACCAACGGGAACGCGGCCAGCGGCACGGCCTGTAAGCCGGGCAAGGCCAAGGTCACGCAGGTGTACCAGCCGGGCAAGGTGAAGCATCCGTATCACCTCGTCGCCGTGAGCGGCGGCGGAAGCACCGTGTACGGCTGGGTGGACGCGGCGGACATCGGCGGCTCTGCCTCCGGCGGGACGCGCACGCACACCGTCGTTCGCGGGGATACGCTGTGGGCGCTGGCAAGTACCTATCTCGGAAGCGGGAGCCGCTACAAGGAGATCATGCGCCTGAACGGCCTGACTTCCGAGATCATCCATGTTGGGCAGGTGTTGAAGATGCCTGCCAAATAAGAGAGGAAGACGTTTATGGAACTGACGCTCAATATTTCGGCCATCGTCGCCATCATCGGCGCGCTGACCGTACTGACCAACATCATCGTGGAGGTCCTGAAACGGGCCACGTGGGAGAAGATGCCCACGAACCTGCTGGCGATCATCGTCGCCATGGTGCTGACGCTGGTGGCCTTCTTCGGGTATATGGCCTTCATGGGCTACGCCGTCATGTGGTATTACGTTGCCGCCGCCGTTGTGGTGGGCTTCGCGGTGGCCTACGCTGCCATGTTCGGCTTCGACAAGCTGAAAGAAGCGCTCGGTCAGATCAAGAAAAATAACGAATAAGTGAGAAATCCCCCGGCGGAGGTCCAGAGAACGGACATCTGCCGGGGGATTTTTGTTTAGGCGCGCCTGCTCAGGTACAGCACGTGCGAGATATAATATTCCAGAGTGAAATCGCTGTCCGCTGCGACGTTCTGCTCCATGGCTTCACGCATCGCGGCGGCGGTGCTGCCGTCGAAGTCGTCCATGGTGAACAGGTCCACAATGCCGGGGCACACGATCTGCTCCTGGCACACCTCCTTGAAGCGGAAGGCAAGCTCCGTGCGCTCCTGCTCCCCTCGCATCAGCCCGGCAATCAGGCAGGCCCGGAGGGTACGGCGGAAGTCTTCGGAGTTGCACAGCTCACGCATGGGGTAGCCCGCGAGAAAGTCAAGGCGGTGGAATGGAACATCATAGCTTGCGAAGATGGTGTGGGTCTTGCCGGAGGGGTGAACATAGCCCCACCGGCTGTCATAGTCACGGTATGCGGCGACGGCTCCGGGGTAGTCCGGCTCCTTCAAAGCCAGCGTGGCCCGGCGGATAGCCTCGGACAGGTTGACGCCGTGGGCCGCGATCAGCGCGGAACCGGAGGCGGTCAACTCCAACAGTCTGCGGCTGGGGCTGATACGGAAGCCGTCGGCCAGAAGCCGGGCGGCCTGCTGCTCCTTGGTGCCGCCGACCGAAAGGCCGCGCTTGCGCAGAAGCTCCTTCATGGCGTCCTTCGTGTAGAGCACGGAAAGCGTCTGACCTGCGTCCGCGTTCTGCACGAAGCCACGTCGGACCAGAACGCGCCGGACCTCTGCCTTACTGCCGAAGTCTGAGGCGTCCAGCACATCCGGCGTGAATGGGCGTGAGCGCTGTGGGTCCATGAAGCGGATGGTGTAGAAAACCGCCCTGGGGTCGCGGTGCTCGCCTGCCGCGATCTCTGAAAAGGCCGGAAGCACGGCGGGATACAGCAGATCGGCGGTGTGTGGGACGCTGCCGGAGCTGTTGACACGCGCCGGGGGCTTACGAAATGAGAATAGGCCCATGTTCTCCCCTCCACATTTTTTATATTTTTGCGCATTTATGGGATATTACCATAAGAATATCAGAGAATATGGTAAAGTCAAATAAAATATGGGAATATCACATAGCGAGGAGAGGCGAACACTTGAAGATCATCAATCTGGACGGACGGCGAAATGTATCTGGCGAGCGGGTCCGGCAAATGAGAACGAAGAAGCGTATGACACAGGCGGACTTGGCGGCGAAGGTGCAGACCACGGGCGTTATCCTGGAACAGGACGCCATAAGCCGCATCGAAAGTGGGAGCCGCATGGTGCAGGACTACGAGCTGCGCGCCCTGGCGGAGGTACTGGGCGTCACCTCGGACTGGTTGATGGACGAGGAAGAAAAATAATTATGCCGTAGGCTTAAAGCCTACGGCATTTCTTTTTGCGGCGCTCTGAGCGCTTGACATTCTGCGCTTTTATGGGTTATTATCCCCGAAAAAAGAAGGGAGTGCCCACAATGAGCAGCGAAAAAGGACGGAGATTTTCCCATCTGCGGTGGAAGGACCGGCTGAAAATTGAAAGAATGTTGAAGGAAGGCCACAAGGTAAAGGAGATCGCGGCGGCGCTGCACGTGGACAGTACCACCATCTACCGGGAGATCAAGCGCGGAAAGACGGTCCAGCGCACGACGGAGCTGATCGACCGGGAAATCTACTGCCCGGACGTGGCGGAGAACAAGTACCGGGCCAACCTCGCGGCCAAGGGTCCGGCGCTGAAACTGGGCAACGACTACAAGCTGGCGGCATACATCGAGCAGAAGATCGTGGAGGAACGGTATTCGCCGGAGGCGGTCCTGTTGAAGATCAAGGAGGAACGGCTGACCTTCTCCGTGACGCTCTCCAAGTGGACGCTGTATTCCTACATCACCAAGGGCGTGTTCCTGGGCGTGACGAACAAGAACCTGCCGCGCAAGGGGAAGAAGAAAAACAAGGGGTATCGGAAGGTCCGGGCCGCGCACCTTCCACAGGGCGACAGCATCGAAGACCGCCCGGAGGAGATCGCGGAACGAGCGATGCCCGGAGACTGGGAGATGGACACGGTGGTATCCTGCAAGAAGGACGCGGCCCGGCTCCTGGTGCTGACGGAGCGGATGTTCCGCCAGGAGATCATCATAAAAATGCCGGACGGCACTACTCAGAGCGTCGTCCGGTCGCTGGACAGGCTGGAAAGGAAGCTGGGGTCGCGGATGTTCCGCCGGATATTCCGCACGATCACCGTGGACAATGGCAGCGAGTTCGCAGACTGCGAGGGCATGGAGCGGTCCTGCCTGACGAAGCGGGCGCGGACGCACATATACTATTGCCATCCGTACAGCGCCTTCGAGCGAGGCAGCAACGAGAACGCGAACAGCCTTATTCGGCGGTGGCTCCCGAAAGGGACGAAGCTCTCCGAGGTATCGCAGGCGGAGATCAAGCAAATCCAAATCTGGATGAACAACTACCCGCGAATGGTTTTAGGCGGGCGCTGTGCGAACACGGCGCTGGCCGAGTGGATGGCGGCGGAGGGCGTGCTGCTCCCGCTCGTTCATATTTAAGAGAAAAACGCACGCATAACACACGAAAATAGCACGGAAATAACACGATAAAGCATAGGCTACCGGCGGGACTTTGGCGGGTGGCCTTTTCGCGCTGCCCAAAATGTACAAAATAACGCAGAATAGTTTGTTGAAAAAGCACGGCATTTTTTACTTGACTTTTTCGGAAAAAGGGCGGCACAAAAAAGTGTTGAACTTGCCCGGAGTTTTTGGTACAATGAGCAAATGTGCGAAAAAACCGGGTAGTGATCGGAAGCACCCGAAGGAGAGGAGCTGAGCGGGGTGGCCCTGGAACGTCTGGATAAGCTGCTGGCCTCCACCGGGCGCTGGTCCCGGAAGGAGGTCAAGGACCTGGTCCGGCAGGGCAGGGTCCTGGCCAATGGCCGTCCTGTGCTCCGTTCGGAGGAGAAATGGGAACAAACGGAGACTGAACTGACGGTGGATGGTCAGAGGGTGGACTGCGCCCCCTTCGTCTATCTCATGCTCCATAAGCCGGCGGGTCTGCTGTCCGCCACGGAGGACCGGGATCAGCGGACGGTGCTGGATCTTCTGCCGGAGCACCTGCGCCGCCGGGGCCTGTTTCCGGTGGGGCGGCTGGACAAGGACACCGAGGGGCTGCTCCTGCTCACTGATGACGGTCCGCTGGGGCACGCGCTGCTCTCCCCCAAACGCCATGTGGACAAGGTGTATCTGGCCCGTGTGGACGGTGTGGTGGATCAGAGCGACGTGGAGGCCCTGGCCCGGGGCATGGTGCTGGGAGACGGACTGCACTGCCTGCCCGCCGGGCTGGAGCCGCTGGAGGATGGCCGGGTCTGCCTGGTCACCCTGCGGGAGGGGAAGTACCACCAGGTGAAGCGGATGATGGCTGCCCGGGGGAAGCCGGTGACCTATCTCAAGCGGCTCTCCATGGGCCCGCTGCGGCTGGACGCGGCACTCGCTCCAGGTGAGTGGCGTCCCCTTACCCGGGAGGAAGTGCTGTCTCTGAGCAGGTTTTGGTAAGAAATGACCCTGTATTTGGGCGTTTTCCACAAAAAAATTCAAAAACCCTCTTGCCAAACCGGAGGGTGACCCGTTATAATGTCAATAGTGTATTGCGTGCCGCCGGACGGATGCGCCTGAATGGGACCGTCCGGGCGAGAAGCATGAGAGACCGGGGCGGCGCCCCGCACGATAAGCAGAAAATGTGGATTCAGATGTGAGAAATAACTTGGGAGGGATCAAACGTGTCCAGCAGGATGTTTCAGGGAGTTGTACTCCAAATGAAGGACAGTATCGACCGTACAGTAGGAGTGATCGACGCGGACGGGATCGTGGTGGCATGCAGCGAGCTGACGTGCATTGGCGAGCACTGGTCCGGGGCTGTCGCCGCTGTCAATTCTGCGGATCATGCCGCCGCTCATTTTGAGGATAAGACTTTCCGGCCCCTGGCGGGCTGGGGCGCCCAGTTCGATTACGCCGCCTTTGTTCAGGGCGAGGATGAGACTGCCGCAGCCCTGTGTTCTATGGCGGTGGTGGCCTTCAACGGAGCCAAGGCCTATTATGAGGAGAAGCACGACAAGGCTACCTTTGTGAAGAATATTATTTCGGACAACATCCTGCTGGGGGACATCTATACCCAGGCCAAGGAGCTGCACTTCCTCTCTGAGGCGCCCCGGGCCGCTTTCCTGGTACGGCAGTTGGGCCCTGCCGATGTGAGTACCATCGATGTGATTCAGAACCTTTTCCCGGACAAGCAGATGGACTTTGTCATCTCCATCAATGAGACCGATGTGGCCCTCATCAAGCAGCTGCCCGAGGGTGCGGACGCCAAGGAGCTCCAGCGGATCGCCAAGCAGATTGCCACCGCTGTCACCCAGGAACTTGGGATCAAGGTGGTTATCGGCATCGGTACGGTGGTCAACCACATCCGGGATCTGGCGCGGGCCTACAAGGAGGCTGGGGTGGCCATCGATGTGGGCAAGGTGTTTGATACAGAAAAGACGGTCATCAACTATGAAAATCTGGGCATTGGCCGCCTGATCTATCAGCTGCCCACCATCCTGTGCCAGATGTTCCTTCAGGAGGTCTTTAAGAAGAACCCCATCGACGCCCTGGATCAGGAGACCCTGCTCACCATCAACAAGTTCTTTGAGAACAACCTGAACGTTTCTGAGACAGCGCGCAAGCTGTTTGTCCACCGGAACACCCTGGTCTACCGGCTGGAGAAGATCAAAAAGCTCACCGGACTGGACCTGCGGGAGTTTGACGACGCCATTACCTTTAAGGTGGCGCTGATGGTCAAAAAGTACCTGATCTCCCGGGGGATCGAATCCTGAGCGGACGAGAGACGGGGCCTCCGTCTGCCGAAAGGCGGACGGAGGCTCTTTTCCTGTCTTATGCCAGCTTTTTTCACTGCCGGCGGCCCTCCCTGCCGGCTGCGAAAAAAGGTGACATAAAACCGCAAATTTCCATTGACAAGGATAAGTTACGGGTGTAACCTAATACTAAACATATTTCCGGGGAAATCCTACTGGGAGCGGCGGTACTTCCCGTACATCTCAGGAAGAAAGAAACGGGTGAGGATATACATACATGATACGATTTATCGATGTTTATAAAGAGTATGATAACGGAACCAAGGCCCTGAAGGGGATTGATCTGCGTATCGATGACGGGGAATTTGTCTTTCTGGTGGGTCCATCCGGGTCTGGAAAGTCCACCATCATCAAGCTGATCACCGGCGAGATCGCCCTGACCCAGGGAAAGCTGATGGTCAACGGGTACAGTCTGAACAATATCAGCCACCGCCAGGTGCCCCTGATGCGCCGGACGCTGGGGATCATCTTTCAGGATTTCCGCCTGATTGACAAGAAAACTGTGTACGAAAATCTGGCCTTCGCCATGCGGGCCATCGGGGCCTCCAGCCGGGACCTGAAGCGGCGCATTCCCTATGTCCTCCAGCTGGTGGGGCTGGATCAGAAGGCGGACCGCTATCCCGGCCAGCTCTCCGGCGGGGAGCAGCAGCGCGTGGCCATTGCCCGGGCGCTGGTGAACAACCCCAATATGATCATCGCCGACGAGCCCACCGGGAACCTGGACCCCAGCCGCTCTCTGGAGATCATGATGCTGCTGGAGCGGATCAACGAGCTGGGCACCACCGTGCTGGTGGTGACCCACGAGAAGAATCTGGTCAACCGCTTTGCCAAGCGGGTGGTGGCCATCGAGGAAGGACGTATCATCAGCGACGAGACAGGCGGGTATTACAATGGCGAAAAAATTTGATATACAGTACTATTTCAGCGAAGGATTTCACTCTATTTTTACACATGGCTTCATGTCCTTTGCCGCCGTGTGCATGATCGTGGCCTGTCTGCTCATCATGGGCTCCTTTACTCTGGTTGCAGTCAATCTGGACAATATGCTGGGGGATCTGGAGGCGGAGAACGAGTTCCTGGCCTATGTGGATGAGAGTTACACCGAGGAACAGGCCCGGGACATCAAAAGCCAGATCGAAGCCATCCCCAACGTATCGCAGGTGACTTTTGTCACCCGGGCGGAGGCGATGGATGACTTCCGGGCGGGCCGGGAGAACAACGAGCTGCTGGCCGACCTGCCCGACGAGGTGCTTCGGGACCGCTTCCGTATCCATGTGCAGGACATCAAGCAGTTGAAGGCAACCTCAGAGCAGGTACAGAAGATCACCGGCGTGGCCGACGTAAACGCTGCCTATGACATCGCCCAGGGCTTTGTCCTGGTGCGCAATATCGCCACCGGTGTGGCGGCGGTGCTGGTGGCCATGCTGGCTGTGGTGTCCCTGTTTATCATCGCCAACACCATTAAGCTGGCCTTCTTCTACCGCCGGGAGGAGATCGCCATTATGAAGATGTGCGGGGCCACCAACTCCTTCATTCGCTGGCCTTTTATCGTGGAGGGGATGCTGCTGGGTCTGACCGGGGCGCTGGTGGCCTTCCTGCTCCAGTGGGCGGTGTATGAGCTGGTGGGACGGGCCGTGATCCAGTCCAACGGGCTGTCCCTGCTGACCATCCTGCCCTTCCAGAGCATGATTGTCCACATCCTGCCGGTATTTATCGGTGCTGGCCTGTTTATCGGCGTGGTGGGCTCGGTGCTGGCCATTCGGAAGTTTTTACAGGTATAAGCGGGAAAGGAGCTTATGATGGGACCCAAGAGACGGAAAAAGCTGATGGCCCTGATGGCGGGGATCATGGCGACACTGATGATCCTGCCCATGATCGCCAATATCTTTGTGCGCTGAGGTGGCGGCCATGGAAAAGCGAGAGAAGGGGCGGGCCCGGCGCTGGCTCATCCGGCTGTGCTCCGCGGCTTTGGTTGCGCTGATGGTGCTGCCCGTCCTGCCTGACGCGGTGGTCCTTCCGGCCTCCGCCGTGACCCAGGCGGAGATCAACCAGATGAAGGAGGACGCCGCCGCCCTGAAGAAACAGCGGGCGGAGCTGCAAAAGCAGCTGAAGGCGATCCAGGCGGACAAGAGCAAGGCCCTGGACCAGAAGGCCTTACTGGAGCAGCAGATCAATGCGACCCAGGCGGAGATCAACAACATTGCGGCCCAGATCACCCAGTATGACCAGCTCATCGCCCAGAAGGAGACAGAGCTGGCGGCGACGGAGGAGAAGGAACGGGCCCAGTACGAGCTGTTCTGCAAGCGGGTGCGGGAGATGGAGGAGCAGGGGGAGGTCTCCTACTGGTCCATCCTGTTCAGCTCCGACGATTTTTCCGACCTGCTGGACAACGCCATGATGGTGGAAGAGATCATGGACTATGACAACCAGGTGATGAATGAGCTCATTGCCATCCGGGAGCAGATCGAGGCCGACAAAACGGCCTTGGAAACTGCCCGCCAGGAGCAGAAGGACGCCAAGGCAGAGCAGGAGGCGGCCAAGGCGGAGCTGAAGTCCCAGCAGTCCCAGGTGGACGCCCTGATCACGGAGATCAGCGGCCAGGAGAGCCAGGTGAAGGCGGCGGAGGCCAAACTCCAGGCGGCGGCCAACGCGGCGGACGCGGAGATCCGGGCGGCGGAGAAGGAACTGGCCAGCCAGATCGCCAACGTGCCCAGCGAGTCGGGCTTCCTGTGGCCCCTGCCCGGCCGGTACAACCTGTCCTCCCTGTACGGGAGCCGGAAGCATCCGGTGACCGGAAAGGCCAACAACCACACCGGCATCGACGTCCCCGCCCCCTCTGGCACCTCCATTCTGGCGTGCAAGAGCGGCGTGGTCACCACCTCTACTTACAACAACTCGTATGGCAACTATGTGGTGGTCAGCCACAGCGACGGCACTTCCACCCTGTATGCCCACATGAGCCGCCGCAACGCTTCCAAGGGGCAGACCGTCTCCCAGGGACAGGTCATCGGCTATGTGGGGACCACGGGCTCCTCCACCGGCAATCACCTCCACCTGGAGATCCGGGTGAACGGAAGCCGCCGGGACCCCATCAACTACTTCCAAAGCCTGCCCCTCACCATTTCCGGGGTCCGGATCAAGTAAATATGATTGCAGGAGCGGCCGCCCGTGGGACGGCCGCTCCTGTGTGTTCAGATGTGAAAAGGCGGATACCGGAGGGGGCTCCGGCATATCCTGCCAGGAGAGGGGGCGGAAGGATGCTGGGAGAGCTGGTATACTGTGCCGACGGGGACGGGCAGCCCCGGCGGCAGGAGCGGTACGGGCTGACGGTGCTGCGGGCGGAGGTGCGGCCCGGCGGCTGGGGGGAAGCAGGCCGGCTGAAGCGGGCGGCCCGGCGTCTGGCCCGGCTCGGGGTATGCCGGGTGCTGGTTCCGGAGGAGTTTTGCCGCTGGGAACTGCTGTACCGGTGGGGGCTGGGGCCGGTGGATCCAGTACCCTTCTTCCGGGCCTGTGCCGGCGGGCTGGCCCTGGCAGTTCTCCGCCGGGAGGGGATCCCACCCCATCAGGGGACGGTGGCCCTCCGGGGCCGGCGGGTGGACCGGGATATGGTCCGGGCGGCGGAGTTTTTGTGCTCCAGGGTGCGGGACGTGGCGGTCTCCGCGCCGGTGGGCGGCGGGGAGCTGGCCGCCTGGCTGCGTCGGGAGTTCGGCGCGCCCATCCGGCCGGACAGCGGAGAGATCCCGGCAGCGGTGTGCTTTGACGGAACAGGCGCGCTGGAGGGGCGGCGGGTGCTGACCCTGTTTGGGCCGGAGGCCGGGCTGGCCGGAATCCGCCTGCGGGCCTCCGCTCTGGAGCCGGAGGACAGGGAAAAACTCCCCCTGATGGCCGCGCTCTGGGAGTCGGGACGGGGGGAGCGGCTGGGCCTAGAATTTACTTGACAGCCGGAAATAAAGTCTCTATAATAACACATACTGCGTGATAGCGCCCATTTTTATATTATAAGGTATATCATTCGGGACCGGGGGCGCGGGCTCCCGGCCTCCCTTTGGAAAGGTGTGCAAGGCTTTATGGCGAAAGAATATAAACTGACCCTGGAGCGGCTGAAGGAGCTTCAGGATGAACTGACCTACCTCAAGACAGTCCGGGAGAAGGAGGTCGCCGAGCTGATCAAGGAGGCCCGTTCCTTCGGCGATCTGAGCGAGAACAGCGAGTATGACGAGGCCAAGACGGAACAGGGCAAGCTCTACTCCCGTATTGCCGAGGTGGAGGAGATTTTGGGCAACTGTGTGGTCATCGAGGACAGCGATGACGGCGGCGAGTACGTCCGCATCGGCTCTACGGTCACCGTGCTGGACAAGGAGTTCGACGAGACTGAGGTGTATAAGATCGTGGGCTCCCAGGAGGCCGACCCCATGAACGGCGTGATCTCGGAGGATTCCCCCTTCGGAAAGGCCCTGCTGGGCAAGAACGCCGGGGACGAGGTGACGGTGGACGCCCCCGCCGGCCCTGTGGAGTACAAGATCCTCAAGGTAGAGCGCTGAACCGCAGCAGAAACGATCAAAACCGGCCGTCGCCGGAAGAAAGATAGGAGTGGAAGCAATGGCCGACAAGAAGAATCAGCAGGTCCCCCAGGAGGAGAACCTGTCTCAGCTGCTCCAGATCCGACGGGATAAGCTGAAGGAGCTTCAGGAGAGCGGGAACGACCCCTTCCAGATCACCCGGTATGAGGTGGACAACGACAGCGCCAACATCAAGGCGAATTTTGACGCCCTGGAGGGGCAGGCTGTGTCTGTGGCCGGGCGGCTCATGTCCAAGCGGGGCATGGGCAAGGTGTCCTTCTGTGATCTGCAGGACAAGTCCGGGCGCATCCAGCTGTATGCCCGCCGAGACGAGATGGATGAGGCGGAGTACGCCCGCTTCAAAAGGTTTGACATTGGCGACATCGTGGGCGTCAAGGGCGTGGTGTTCCGCACCCAGCGGGGCGAGATGTCTGTCCGGGTGGAGCGGGTGACCCTGCTGAGCAAGTCCCTGCTGCCCCTGCCGGAGAAGTTCCACGGCCTGACCAACACGGAGCTGCGCTACCGCCAGCGGTATGTGGATCTGATCGTCAATCCCGAGGTGAAGCGGAACTTTGTCATCCGCTCCCAGTTTATCAAGCACGTCCGGGAGTTCATGGACAACCGGGGCTTTATGGAGGTGGAGACCCCTGTTCTCAACACCATCTCCGGCGGCGCCACCGCCCGCCCCTTTATCACCCACCACAACACCCTGGACATCGATATGTACATGCGCATCGCCACCGAGCTGCCCCTGAAGCGGCTCATCGTGGGCGGCATGGACCGGGTGTATGAGATCGGCCGCATCTTCCGCAATGAGGGCATGGACCCCAAGCACAACCCGGAGTTCACCACCATCGAGCTGTATCAGGCCTATGCCGATTTCAACGATATGATGGACCTGTTTGAGGATCTGCTCACCTCCGCCGCCCAGAAGCTGCTGGGCACCTATCAGCTGGAGTGGCAGGGTGAGAAGCTGGATCTGACCCCCGGCTGGCCCCGCCTGCCCATGCACGAGGCGGTGAAGCAGTACTGCGGCATCGACTTTATGGCCATCACCTCCGACGAGGAGGCCGTGGCGGCCGCCAAGTCCATTGGCGTGGAGCTGCCCGAGACGGCGGAAAAGACCTGGGGCAACGCCCTGTACGAGTGCTTCGACCAGAAGGTGGAGGAGAAGCTGATCCAGCCCACCTTTATCACCATGCACCCGGTGGATGTGTCCCCCCTGGCCAAGCGCTCCCCCAAGGATCCCCGCCTCACCGAGCGGTTCGAGCTGTTCATCTGCCACAGTGAGATGGGCAACGCCTTCTCTGAGCTCAACGACCCCATCGACCAGAGAGAGCGCTTCCAGAAGCAGGTGGAGCTGCGGGACAAGGGCGATGACGAGGCCGGCATGATGGACGATGACTTCATCACAGCCCTGGAGTACGGCCTGCCCCCCACGGGCGGCCTGGGTATCGGTATCGACCGGTGCGTGATGATGCTGACCAACTCGGACAGCATCCGGGAGGTCATCCTCTTCCCCACCATGAAGCCCACGGACGTCCCCGCCAAGGCCAAGGCCTCCGCCGCCCAGGAGGAGAAGAAGGAGGCGGCCATCGATTTCTCCAAGGTGAAGATCGAGCCTCTGTTTGAGGAAGAGGTGGATTTTGAGACCTTCTCCAAGTCCGATTTCCGGGCGGTGAAGATCAAGGAGTGTTCCGCCGTGCCCAAGAGCAAGAAGCTTTTGAAGTTCGTGCTGGACGACGGTTCCGGAAAGGACCGCGTGATCCTCAGCGGGATCCATGAGTATTATGAGCCCGAGGAGCTGGTGGGCAAGACGGCCATCGCCATTGTCAACCTGCCGCCCCGCAAGATGATGGGCATCGCCTCGGAGGGAATGCTGATCTCCGCCGTACATGAGGAGGACGGCCATGAGGGCCTGAACCTGCTGATGGTGGATGACCGGATCCCTGCCGGCGCCAAGCTGTACTAAAGAGGTCATTTACTACAAAATTCGCGTTACTACAACTTTTACGCGAGGCCCTACGAAACTGGATGAAGTAATATGAAAGGCGGATCTGCTCATAAAATGCAGATTCGCCTTTCTTTTTACATCAGCTTCATGTTCGCACTAATGCTTTTTGCCTTCTCCTGCATATTCTCTTGTGTGATATGGGTATAGATGTCCATTGCAGTAGAGAAATCGGTGTGCCCCATGACTTGCTGAATGAATTTAACATCGTTGGTGCTTTTACAGAGTCGTGTGCAGAAGGTGTGCCGCAAGTTGTGAATACTAAAATGAGGGAGCAGATCCGGCTCACGGTCTTCCAGTTCAGCCTGATCCATTTCCTCCATGTTGTAAGTTACGCTGATTCTCTCAATCGCCCGGTTGATGTTGTGGGCGCTCATGAATGATCCGGTTCGGTTGCGGAAAACAAAACCGTGAACTCCCCCTAACACCAGTTGATCGTCTGGATACAATGCGTCAATGGTTTCAATCTGGAGGCGAAGCTGCTCGGCCACCTCTGGATAGAGGATAGGGATAATTCGTGTACCGCTCTCAGTTTTGGAGTGGTAATATGAAATCCGGCTTTCCCGTCAATGACCCGGTAGATTAAGTTGTGGTTGACCGAGATCGTGTTTTCGCTCAAGTTAATATCGCTTTTGGTAATGCCGGTACATTCTGCTACACGCATTCCTGTTCCAAGGAGCACAGTCATGATGGGGAGCCAATGGCTGTATGTAGGGGACTTGGCAATAAAACGCAGGAAATTCTGCTGTTGCGTTTTAGTGAGTGCGATCCGCCGTTTGGGCTTTGGAGCGCTGCCATCCGTCTTGAGCTTGCGGTAAATGCCTTTGCTGGGATTTTTGCGGATGTAATCATCATCCACGGCCATTTCAAGCGTAGGGTGAACAATGGTGTTGATGCTCTCCAGCGAGTTGATAGCAAAGCCATGTTTCAGCAGTTTGGTGTAAAAGGCGAGAATATCACTTCTGTGGATTTGTGACAGAAAGGCTCTGCTTTCACATATTTTTACATAGAAGTTCCACAGATAGTGTTAGAACCTCGATTATGGGCCGCTTAGTGAGGTGGAAAAAGGACGATTATTGAGCTTTGCTAAATCTCCGGCTTTGGATTTCGACGGGTAGATGCAATCGTACAAAAGAGCGGGGGCAATCTCCATGCCCCTAACAGCTTGACACAGAAGTGGTGCGAGTCAAAATTGGACAGACTCGACTTGAAACGGCTGTACTGGTATGCTAAAACCAGATGGGTCAGTGTGGAAGATACGACTACGGAATATCACGCTGGTACAAGCAGGCATACAGAATAAAATCTGTACAGTCTGCTTTCTTGATAAATTTTCTTTTATAAATAGACTTCTATTTTGGATTGTTGAGTCTCATTCTTCCTTGTATAATCTCGTGCAAATCCTTTTTGGCTTGCTGATATGTCAACGCGGGAATAGGAAGTGTGATTCCTGAAATCAGCACAGCTTCAAAACGCCGGATTGCTGTAATATATAATGTATTTACCAGATATCCTCTGTGCAGGGGGTAGAAGATTTCTGGTAATTCCTTTGCAATTTCACTGATAGAGCTATTGCAGGATATGATTTTGTCAATACAAACAAACTCTGTTTTTCTTCCCAAGCTTTGCACGTATAAAACCGTATGGAGATCAACAAAAGCTGTTTGTGTACCACTGCGGATAGCTATACGCTGTCCAGGCGGATGCTCCAAAAGTAGACTGCGAATCGATTGCATCGTGCTGCCATCCATCGTTAATAATTTCTCTTCGTTAGGCAGCATATATTCATAAGAATTGTGTATATGGAGAATTTTTATCTCATTGCCAATTAAGCGATAGTTTACAGTAAAATGATTGATTATTTTACTTACTCCTTTAGAACCATGTAGAATAATCTGGCCGCATACTTGAACAGTTTGTTCACCCAAAGATGTGGAAAAATAATTTTCCTGTATGATATTCGCATATTTTTCAAGAAAGACCTTAAAATGATTTTCTATAGAATTTTTACCAATCAGTATTGGGCTTCCTGTACCAAGAAATATGCTGTCTGAGGTGAGATAGGAAAACCATGCTTCCGATTTTCCGGCATAATGCGCATGAAATAATTCTTTTGTAAGTGCCACTATTTTGTCCAGACGAATCTTTTTGTTTTCCATGGAAAAAACCTCCTATTTTTTATTTTATCAGAACATACAGTGAATAACAAGAGAAAATGAGTTATTCATATCAATAAACATATTATTCGTGCAACTTGTATTGATTTTTTCTGGAGATTTTATTAAAATAATAAACAAAAATTTCCAAGAAAGGCTTGACAGTAACAATGTCAGACAATATACTTAAGACAGACAGACAGACAGACAGACAGACAGACAGACAGACAGACAGACAGACAGACAGAGGTAAATCTGCCTGTTTTTTTGCTGTTCATTTATCGCCATAACAAAGGAAGCAGTTGTCCATTCCTGCCGGATGGATGACCGCTTCCTTTTTTGTATTTAAAACATTAAAGTGAAAAATAGGTGAGAAAACTGATGGATATTTCTATAGTACGAACAGAGAAAAAGTATGGTATCACATGGAGACAGAAAAATGCTTTACTGCATCGTTTGGAACCCGTGATCCATGTTGATCAATATAGTGGAATGAAAGGTTATATGGTGCGTTCGTTATATTTTGACAGTATTTATGACAATGATTATTTTGACAAAATCAGTGGATTAGAGTTGCGAAAGAAAATACGGCTGCGTATATACTCACCGGAGCAGACGGTCATATGTTAAGGCCAAGCTGTTTTGTCCAGAAATAGCCGGTCTGTTTTGTCGCATAGCCGGATTGTTTTGTCACGACAGCCGAGCTAATCTGTCGTTGAAGCCGGTCTGTTTTGGCATCGCTATATCATAAAAGGGAAAAGAGAGGTGCCGTTCTTGGTAGAACGGCACCTCTCTTCAACTTGAGACTATTGGAATTGATACAGCATAACAGCATTGATATTTTGGTTGTCGCTGCTGTACATGATGGGACGATATTCACCTTCTGGAAGGGAACTCAGATCGAGCGTTCCTGTAAGAGCACCACCAACGGCAGATAGGGTATACACCTCTTCAGACACCTCATCGATAAATCCAATATAGATTGTTCTGGAAGCAGAGGCCCAAGTGCAATGAACGGCCATTGCCTTTGTTTTTTCATTGGGCAACAGAATGGTATCGTCTGCTTTTGAATATTGAGATTCATCAATATTGACGCACACAAGTTCTCCTTTTGGCGTACTCTCAGAGAATTCCACAGGCTCATCTACAAAGTATTCACTTAAATCCACCACATCAGCAAATGGAAGAACAGAAGCCGGAGGAACGATGGCATCGCTGTCATCCTTGTCTGGAACCTCCGATACAGAATCCTTAGTAGAACAAGCAGCTAACATGGCAACCACCACGATTGCTAACAATAGCCCTAATCCTCGATGAATTCCCTTTTTCATGGTTATTTTACCTCGTACTGCATAGCTCCGGTGATGCTCTTACTTCCGCCATTCACAATGCAAACCTTATAATCTCCATCTGGAACACCACTGGAGTTGACTCTCTTGCTGTTAATATCTCCACCTTCATAGGTAACAGTGTATGTTACCCGGGTGTCCACATTATACCAGCCGATTTTTACATCCTGAGAAGAGGGACTCCATGTGCAGGAGTTGATAGTAAGTACAGCATCTTCACCAGAAATGTAGTATGTTTCGCTGGAAGTCTTTCTGGAACCGGAACCCAAAGAGGTGAACGAAAGAGACAGGCTCGACTTCGGCACGATATTGGTTTCCTCCGTGGCTACCGGTTCATACGGGACTTCTTCAACAGCAAAAGCCGTGCAGGACAAAGAGAACACCATTGCGAGAGCTAACACAGCCGACAGGACTTTCTTCATGGTACTTTCCTCCTTTTCTTGGAACCGTTGATACTTGTTAGGTAGCTACCATCTTCATTATACTGAATAATTTCGTATATGGCAACCTAAATTTTGTGTTTTGCATATATTTTTTCGGTTTTGCTTCTTGTTTTTAGTTGGATATGCTATTATTATGACAGCTCAAAAAATGAGGCAAGAGGAAGCAATGAGTCCAATCACTGGAAACAAGCACATTTCCAATAATTACAACGACTCAATGCTCCCTCTCACAAACCATGATTAGTATAGCACAGTATGAATTGTCCTGCAACGGGGACACTACCAAAATTTTAAGCAAAGAGAGCAGCCTATGTCCAATCTGTGGAGGAGCACTTAAAGTTCATGGAACCTGTACGCGGAAAGTCCGATATGGAGACTGCATACACAAATACCATCTCAGAGTATTAAAGTGCCAGTGCTGTGGAAAAACACACAGAGAGTTACCGGATAGCCTCATTCCATATAAGCGATATGGAGTGGAAGCATTCTGTGAGATTGCCGAATCTACAGAAGCCCGACATACCTGTGAAACATCTACCTGGCTGCGCATCCGATCCTGGCTTGCGTGGTTCATCTGTTATGCCCAAAATATTGCAACCGGATTGATTGCAGCCAACCTCCTTCCGATGACATTTCACCCCGGCTACACTCTGCGCCAGCAGACGGTGCATTTTGTCCGGCTGGTAGCAAACAGCGGAAATTGGATACAGCACCGTTCCGCCATGACAATGGATTTTCCTCCGGCTATACTGGTGTCATGCCAATAAAACAGGAGGCGATTCCAGCATGGAAATGAAAAACAGGAAGCTCGCCGCAGAGATTGCAGAGGAGCGAATGTCTATGATTGCACCGCTGCTGTCCCAAAACATGGATAGCAGACGGGTGGAACAGCTACGACAGGAGATATGCGAACGAAACCAGATTTCCCAACGAACTCTGGAACGGTATCTCTGCGCATATTTGAATGGAGGTTTTGAAGCACTGAAACCGCAGAGCAGGAGCAGCCAAAGTAACTACAAAATTCCACAAGAGCTACTGGATGAGGCAATCCAGCTACGCAGGGAACTTCCCAGCAGGAGCATCCCTACAATTATTAAAATCCTGGAGTTGGAGAAGAAGGCTCCTCCCGGATTTCTGAAGCGAACCACATTGCAGGATGCTTTGAGCCGTGCAGGGTATTCCACCGCAATGATGAAGCTTTACAATGACAAAGGGTACGCTTCCCAACGATTTCAACGGCTGCACCGGCATGACCTGTGGCAAGGAGATATTAAATATGGACTTGTGCTCAATCTTGGCGGTGTACAGACACAGACCTACTTCTCCTGCCTGATTGACGATGCTACCAGATACATTCTCCACGGTGAGTTTTACGGGACGATGGAGCAAGGTATTGTAGAAGACACCCTGCAAAAAGCCATGCTGAAATTTGGGCTTCCACGGAGACTCTATTTTGACAATGGGACGCAGTACCGAACACGCTGGATGAAGCGCGCCTGCGATTTGCTTGGTATCCGGCTGATCTATGCAAAGCCCAGAAATCCACAGGGCAAAGGCAAACAGGAGCGATTTAACCAAACGATGGATGCTTTTTTAGCAGAGGTAAGTCTACATCCACCAGAGAGCCTGCAAGAATTGAACACAAAATTCCAAGCATGGCTACATGAATGTTACCACTCCAAACCGCATAGTGCTCTTGGCACAACGCCAGAAATTGCATTTAAGTCCGATTCCATGCCTCCACGATTTGTGGACAAGGCTCTGATGGCACGAGCATTTTTGCATTGTGAATCCCGTAAGGCCGACAAGAGTGGTGTAATTAGTTTTGGCGGAAAACGATATGACCTTGGCATTGCTTTTGCCGGCAAGCAGGTTGATGTAGTCTATGACCCAATCTGTACAGAGATCCTTACGATTGAGACACCAGACCATGAGCCGTTTCAAGTGCGGCAGATTGTAGTTGGCGAAAAAGTTGCACCGAAGCCAAAACGAAAAGAGATTGAGCGTATTCCCGTTGACCATTCCCGTCTATTGGATGCCATAACGGAACCATACCAAGACAAGCAGCGCAGGAGGGCGATTTCCTACACCACAGAAATTGAAAAGGGGTGACAAGCATGTACGAGGAATTTTTTGAAATGACACATACCCCTTTTGTACGGGGCATTCCTGTTGACAATCTCTATGAAGACCAGGATACCGAAGAAGTCTATAACCGTCTGCTCTATGCTGCCAGCCGCCAGCTTTTTGCTCTTGTGGTTGGGGATGCGGGCACGGGGAAGACAACGGCTCTGCGCCGCCTGAAAAGCGTCTTAGATGGGCAAGATTACACCGTACTCTACCTTTCTGAATCTAAACTTACCCCGAGACACTTCTACAACGGTCTTCTGGAGCAGCTGGGGTGTGAAACACGGTTCTACCGAGGTGACGCAAGGAATCTACTGCACCACGAAATTGAAATTATGCGTGGAGTTGGACACCGAAAACTGGTTGTGATTGTGGATGAAGGGCATCTACTCTCTAAGGAAATGCTGGAGGAAATCCGCTTCTTACTCAACTACAAAATGGATTCTGAAAATCCCCTCGCACTCATTTTGGCTGGCCAGACGGAGCTATGGGAGAAACTACGGCTGCAAGCGTACAGAGCGATCCTCCACAGGGTTGATATTCAGTGCTTTCTGATGCCTTACGAATACGCTCAGACGAAAGCCTATATTGAGAAGCAACTGACCTATGCTGGACACCCCAACGCAATCTTCTCTGAGGACGCCATGAAAGCAGTCCACTCTTTCTCATCCGGCATCCCGAGACTGATTAACCGGGCCTGTACCCAGTCTCTTGTCTACGCATACCAAAACCGCCGGGCCATTATTGATGACCGGATGGTACAACTCGTCCTGGAGGGCGAGGTTTCTTGAATACCGGAAAGAAGGGGATGGCTGGAGCCATCCCCTTCTCTTATGCGACAAAACGCACCGGCGCCGGACAATGATGTCCGGCGATGACCGACAAAACAGCCCGTCTATTTCACGACAGAACAGGCCGTCTGCGACAGTCATAAGACTGGAGCTAAAGCAAAAACAAGGAAGTGCCCAAAAGAAAACCAGCCTTTCTATTACAAAAAAGCTGGCAGATGAAATGATATGCGGAAATTATACAGGTCTGGCAGAACTCAATTCCGGTTTGGCTCTAAACTTTTATCAGATACTGGAAACCGGTTTGTATCGTCCCAAATGTATCATTGAGTATCACAGAATTGCGTTTGCAGAAGGCAGTAATGATACCCGAATTACAATAGATTCAGAAATCGGAACAAGCCTTTTCTGTGACCTCTTTTTTGATAAAAACTTAAACTTGTTGCCAGTAAGAAAGGAGCCGGTATTAGAGATAAAATACAATGGCTTTCTATTAAGCAATATTAAACAGGTGTTAGACTTTGCAGATGCACCTGAACTTGCAATCAGCAAATACGCTATGTCCAGACAGCTTTTGGGAATGTAAAACAATATCGATAGATTGACGGAGGTACTAATTTTGAAAGAGTTTATTATGCAGTATTCGCAGGAAGTGATTCAGGAACTTACTGTACAGCAAATTGTTTTGAATATGGTCATTGCACTGGCTTTGGGACTGGTTATCTATTTGTCCTATCGGTTTTCTCATTCAGGAGCTGTGTATAGTGCAAGGTTTAATGTTTCCCTGCTCATGATGACGCTTGTTACAACTATGATCATGAATGTCATTGGCAACAATATTGCCTTATCTCTTGGCATGGTGGGTGCGCTTTCGATTGTGCGGTTTCGTACTGCCATCAAAGATGCACGAGATACAGCATATATTTTCTGGGGCATTGCGGTTGGTATCTGCTGTGGCGTTTCCTATTATGCGCTGGCGGCAATTGGTACAGGAATGATTTTTCTGGTCATGCTTATCATGGGCAGTGTAAAAACCAATAACAGATATTTATTGATTATTCATGCGGACTGCGAAGAAGCTGCAAAACTAATCGAAGAAACAATCCTCTTGGAATATAACGGCCAGGCGATGCTGCGCGTTGCAAACCGCTCCAAGGGGCAACTTGAGTACATTTATGAGCTGACAACAAAAACTCTCGATAAAAATCGAAAAAATGGCAAGAATACGATCGAACTTTTGAGTAGTATTGACGGCGTATATCGTGTCAATCTGGTGTGTCAAAATGAGGAGCTGAGTAGATAAATGAGGGGAAATGAACGACAGATTTCTCTTCTGCTGATTGTTCTGCTTTTGATAGGCGGTTGGGCTATGTCTGGTTTTCAGACGATCGGCTATCAGTTTCCGGAGGTTCCCGCAGCGGTTTCCAATCAAACAACAGACTTATCAGACAAACGCATTCTGGCAGACTCTGATTTTAATCCGGAGGAACAACTTGGGGTTACAGGCAGAACCAGCTATCGTGAAAAAGAGCTGCGGGTTGATCACACATTTACAAGCAACTTGCCATTGGTTGTCATTGATACAGGAAATCAGGAGCCGAAACGGGGCGTGGTATGGGATAGCGAGAAAAAATACTATGTGCCAACTGGAGAAGATCCCTATGCTTACGGCGAAATTTTTGTGATTGACCATTCTGATGGTCAGAATCGAGTTGATGACGATGCAGAAGTGCATTCACAATGTAAAGTGAAGCTGCGCGGAAATTCCTCGGGCAACTATGACAAAAAGCAGTATCTTGTAAAACTGATAGATGAGGCTGGGAAATCAGAAGAACAGAGCATTCTAGGGATGGGCAGCGACAGCGAATGGATTTTGAATATCTCTTTCATCGACAAATCGCTGCTTCGCAATTATCTGGCATATGCGGCGGCGGGTGCGGTCATGTCATACACACCGGATGTGCGCTTTTGTGAGGTTCTCTGGAAGGATGAAAATGGATATCGGTATGAGGGCGTGTATCTGATGATGGAAAGTGTGAGGGTGGGAAAGCATCGGGTAGACCTTCCGCAGTACTCGGAAAACAGCCCCATGACACCGGCGTTGCTGCGCAGAGATCGTTATAATGTGAATGGACTGATGCTGGAGAATCATGCCACAAAAAAAGGGCTTACATCGGGCTTTTTGGATGTTGAATATCCGGACAAAGAGGTCATCACCGAAAAGGGAATCCAAAATATTACCAGACAAATCGATTGCTTTGAACTGGCCCTGTATGCGGATGTCTGGGAAGAATTTGTAAAGTATAGAGACTATATCGATATGCAGTCTTTTGTAGATTATTTCATCTTGAATGAATTCTTTTTGAATTATGATGCAGGGTATAACTCTACATATATGTATATGGATTATAGCGGTAAACTGACGATGGGACCGGTATGGGACTTCGATCAGGCTATAGACAATAACGCAACCATTTCAGCTGATCTGCAAACAACAGCATTTCACTCCGCTCCGTGGTTTGATCGCATGCTTCAAGATCCCATTTTTACAACCGCTATTATGGAACGATATGCGGAGCTGAGAAAATCCATTTTATCGGATGAATCAATAGAAACTTTTGTTTATGAGACTATTGAATATCTGGGCGATGCGGTTGAAAGAGACTGGGCAAGATGGGGATATTACTATACAGAGGGAAACTATCTGAAGTCTGATTCTTATGATGGGAAAGACAGAAATACAGATACCCATCAGGAAGAAGTAGATAAAATTTTAAATGTTCTTTCTGAACACGGGGTATGGCTGGACGAGCATCTGGATAGCTTATATCAATTCAAAATGCTTTCTTTGGACGATGCAACAGCATATTCGCAAACTAATAAAAAAGATTATCGTTCCGCACTTGCCGTTGTTTTTATTGCCGTTTTTCTTATCTCTGTCAAGTTGGTACTGAAGTATGAAAGCGAGTAAACTGCAAAGGGGGACTTATGATGAACCGAAAAAAAATATGGTTCTGGCTTATGACAGTTACATCTGTGATATATATTCTATGGAGACTGTTCTTTACTCTGCCAATTAATGCCGGTATTGTAGCACTGATTGCCGGAATTGCGTTATTTTTATCAGAGTTTATCAGTATGTTGGAAGCAGTTATTCATTATATCTGCATGAGCAAAGACAAAACTCCAGAATTTCCGGTTATAGCTGAAGCAGATTATCCACATGTGGATGTATTGATTGCAACACACAGTGAAGAAGCTGATTTGTTGTTTAAAACGATAAATGGCTGTAAGCATATGGATTATCCAGACAAATCTAAAGTGCACATTTACCTGTGTGATGATAATAATCGACCGGAAATTGCAAAGCTGGCCCGTGATATGGGAGTTGGATATTTCGGACTATCGGATAATAAATTGGCCAAGGCGGGAAATCTCAATCATGCGCTTTCCAAGACAGATTCTCCGTTGATCGTGACCTTTGACGCGGATATGATTCCGAGAAGCAATTTTTTAATGGAAACGGTTCCTTACTTCTCTTTGCCGAAAATGATTTTTGATCATGGGGAATGGAGAAAGCGGACAGAAGAAGAAATCAATCCCGATTATAAAATTGGTTTTGTTCAGACGCCCCAGAGCTTTTATAATCCTGATTTGTTCCAGTTTAATTTTTTTGCAGAGAATAGTATCCCGAATGAACAGGATTACTTCTTTAAAGAAGTAAATGTAGGCAGAAACAGCAGCAATTCTGCAATTTATGCTGGTTCCAATACAGTGATATCCAGACAGGCACTGGAAGAAGTTGGCGGCATCCGCACGAAGACGATTACAGAAGACTTTGCTACAGGAATTGATATTCAGTCAAAAGGGTATACATGTTTTGCCGTTGATCAAGTTTTAGCTTCCGGTCTTGCACCGGATGATTTCCCCAATTTGCTGAAACAACGACAGCGGTGGGGACGTGGCTGTGTACAGACCATTCGAAGTTTTAAGTTTTTATTTGGAAAATTGCCATTTGCATCGAAATTAAGTTATCTTTCCTGTTTGCTTTATTGGTGGACATTTTTGCGCAGAATCGTCTATATCCTCTCCCCTATTCTCTTTACTGTATTTGGGGTATTGGTAGTCAAAACAGATATTTGGGGAATCTTACTAATTTGGCTGCCATCTTATTTGATTTATAACCATTCATTGCGTCTGGTGTCAGGGAAGGTACGAGATCAGAAATGGAGCAACATAGTAGATACAATATTGTGTCCGTACATGATATTGCCGATTTTAGCAGAGACCTTCGGAATTCGCATGAAAAAATTTTCCGTCACGAATAAGGAAAAAACAGTATCCCGAAGTGCAAAAATCATCTATGCCATTCCCCACATGATTTTACTGGCAGCATCCATGGTGGGAATTTACTTCAGCGTAGAACATATGCTGCTGTACAAAAATACACTGGGACTTGTCGTACTGTTCTGGCTGTGCATGAATACATACTTCTTGGCAATGGCGATCTTTTTCCTGCTTGGAAGAATTAATTACAGAAGTTCAGAGCGATTCCGCGCAGAGATCCCGATCACCTTTTCTGTTGGCACACGCAAAGTAAAGGGCATCACTTGTGATATCTCCGAAAATGGGTTGGCGTTTATAACAGATTTTCCGGAATTTCTTTATGGTATTGTGACTTTTGAATTGCAGGATGGGAAATGGGGAGCACAAGTACCTGGTGAGATAGTTCATGTAAGCAAGGTAGAAAATAAATGGAGATACAGTGTAAAGTTAGTTGGTCTATCATTTGAAGAAAAGCAAAACTACGATCAGATTGTATTTGACCGTGTGCCTACTTTGGCAACAGAAATTAAAACCAGTGCAATGAAGGATTTACTGGTATTTTTTAGAAGAAAAACATCATCTTCTGTATTATCAAAAAGAACATTGCCGAGAATCCCGCTGCATTGCACCCTGGAAACAGCGGACGGAAGGAGTGTTCACATCAGAGATTACAATTATCAGTATATGTCGATTGCAGGTAGTGTCCCGTTTTCGGAATTCTGTGTGCGAGTGGGGAATGCCACACTACAACTGAAAAAGACGAAGGGATCCATTGGTGGTAAGGATAATTTATTTGAGGTTGAAAACTGGAAAAGTATTTCGGTCTCCGATGAAGTTTATGAAGCTATATCAGAATTTCTCCGAAGCGAGCAAAATGAGAAAAGAGAACTGCAAAATGTATAAAAATGAGATCTAAAAGGATGTAAAAACGTAAATGACCGAATTGGAAAAACTTCTTAAGCAAACGGAACAGTTATGGAAACAATATGTGCTTGGCAATGACGTCGAGATCGTAGAAGGGATCCGAGAAATATTTTCTCCAGACTGCGTAATCATTGGTACCGGACGTCATGAGGTTTACATGAATCGGGATCAGTTTGTAGATGCTGTAGTCAGAGAAGTTAGAGAACATGATGACATTCACTTTCAATTTCGGGACTTTTGGTGTGAAGGAATGTATGTGACCCCGGAGGTTATTCAGGTATTTGGAGGACTGTATATCTGGTGGGAAAGCGAAGATCAACATGTTTACATCAACATGGCCAGTCGCTTTTCTATCCTCTATAAAAAAGTGGAGCAAGTCTGGAAAATCATACACCTTCACCAATCCACGCCAAACTCAGAGCAAGCTGACGGCGAATACTATCCGAAGTCATTGGCGGAGCAAGTTAGAGAATCTCAGGAAACGGTAGAAAAATTTCGTTTGATGGCAGAGCGAGACAGCTTAACGAACCTTATGAATTATGGTGCATTCCAAAAGTATTTTGCCAGCTATACGATCTGTTGCACATGGTTATTTGTGATGGACATTGACAAATTTAAGAGAATTAATGATACCTGCGGACATCTTGTTGGAAATACGGTGTTGAAAACTATGGCGTGTGTGTTGGAGGAAACCGTGCGATCTTCTGATCTCGTCTGCCGATTGGGCGGTGATGAGTTTGTTGTACTATGCAGCGGATTTCACTCAAAGGACGATGCTGACCGTTTTGTCAAACGGTTGGAAGAACGCCTGAAAGAAGCCATGGACGCTCAGCCTGGATGGTCTGGGATCTCGGTTGGAATGACACAGGTATTGATGAATGAATCACTAGAGGACGCCCTGGAAAGGGCTGATGAAGATCTGTATCGCCACAAGAGGCAAAAGAATAATTAACCCATGCTCTTTTTCAATAGATGGAACTTGGAGGTGCGGGGGATGATATACATATGAATGATAAGAACTATATTAAAATGTTTTGCCTATCTGTATTGGTAATTCTGCTCGGATTTTTTGTCAACTCGGTATTTTTTTTGCAAAAGATCAATTCAGCGGCTGAAGATTCTCTCTTGAACAGCAACCGATACCTTGTCTCCCGAATTTCAGTGGAGATCGCAGGGTGCAACAGGCAGTTGGGAGATTTTGCAGACTCACTCAGCCGAATGCCGGAATTCTTACTGACAGATGACCTGTTAAAGCAAAAATCAGAGGCGCTACAGTTCGACAGTATGGCAGTAGTCTCTCCCGAATCTGGCACGATGGCGGTGTATGGTCCACACGGAGAAACACTGGTGCAGATGCTGAGTGAAGACTATCAGACCATACTGGAAAGTGACTGTACCCTTTACGGGGAGGAACAAGCTGTTTTTGCCGTTCCTGTAATAAAAGATGGAAAACTGGCGCAGATTGTTGCTGGAGCGGAGTCCCAGTCGGTACTGTTTGCGGTAAATGAATCGGATCCATGTGAAGAAAAAACAGCAATTATCCTAAAGGATACCGAAACGGGCATCACGCTTCGGTTAAAACAAGACGATCGTGCCTCAATCGAAGAGCAGAGATTGTCCGAATTCCTGCATCTTGCAGAAAATAGAGGAGAAAGTTCAGTCATCCGGCAGGGACGGTTCATGATGTCTACAATTCCGGTCAATGGGACAAGCTGGGTCCAGATTATGATCCGAAACATGGATGACCATATCTCACAGATGTCGCTGCATATTAGTCTCTATCTGCTCCTTCTAGGTGCTTCACTTCTTTTGTTCTGTTTTAGTATTCGGCGGATGAAGCGGAACATGCATAGGAAGGAGAAAATGTTTTTAACCGACCCACTTACTGGTGGGTTGAACCGGGATGGCTTTTTAAAAATGGGCACTCATTATTTAGAGGCCAATCCGAGACGGGCCTATGCTGTCATATGCCTGAATATCTGTAATTTTCGGAAGATCAATAAAGTATGGGGCGAAGAAGAGGGGAACCGCACCCTGATATTTGTTTATCAGATGTGCCAACAGATCCTTCAAAGAGACGAGGTCATGTGCCGAAGTTCCATTGACAATTTTATTCTTCTGCTGAAGGAAGATCCTGCAAATGATATCCAAATTCGTATTCATCAGCTTATCGCCCAAATACGTTCCGATATCCACAAAAAGTATCACAACGAAAGTTTAGATTTTACGATAGGTTGTTATCAGATTGGTGATAAGTGCGATTTCCCGTCTGCAATTAGCTGTGCCTCCCTTGCGACCAAAGAAGCGAAGAAAAAAACCTGTGCAGCTTTTATGATCAGGCACTACAGCAGGAGCTTGCTCATGAGGCAGAGCTGGAAGTTTTATTCCGGGATTCCATTATAAATCGCGACTTTAAGGTGTTTCTACAACCCAAGGTGGGGGTGGAAGGCTCTTGTCAGGCAGAGGCGCTGGCTCGCTGGATTCATCCGGAAAAAGGGATGATTTATCCCTATGAATTTATTCCCATGCTGGAGCGCAGCGGAAAGATCATTCAGTTGGATCTTTATATTTTTGAGGAGACCTGCCGTCTGATTTCCAGCTGGCTGCAACAAGGTGAGACACCAACAAAGATTTCTGTCAATATGTCCAGATTTACACTTCTTAAATTTGGAACAGAAGTTTGGAAGGAATATAAGAAAATAAAAGATATCTATCAAATTCCAGACCATCTTATCGAGATTGAAGTGACAGAAACCACCTTGTTCAGCGGAAATCAGATAGAATATATTTCTCAGACCGTGAACAACCTCCACTCCTGCGGTTTGTATGTATCGCTGGATGACTTCGGGTTTGGATACTCGTCCCTTTCTCTTCTGAGAGTACTGGACGTTGATACCATTAAACTGGACCGCAGTTTCTTTATGGTCGATTGTAAAATGAAGTTGGACACCTAAGAAAAAATCCATAGTGATTTTCCCCACATGGTAGAATGAAGTTTGCACACAACTTCTTCCAAGGGAGGGCAATCACTATGGACTGCCAAGATTATATCACAGAATCGGTAGAACGCAAGAAGGGACAGCACTTACAGCGAGAGGAACGAGGCGCAATCCAGCATCTCAAGAACGCCGGCTACACGAACAGAGCCATTGCCAGAGCAATCGGATGTTCACCAACCACCGTTGGGAACGAGCTAAAGCGCGGCACACCGCCCCGAAAGAGCAGCAAGGGCAGGAAACCCGGATACTCGGCAAGGCGTGGAGAAGCGGTCTACAAGGCGAACAGAAAGCGTTCTCGGAAACCACACCGAATCTGTCACTGCACTCGCTTCATTCGCTGGATAATTGAACAGGTCAAAGAACACAAGTGGTCTTTGGATGCCTGCGTCGGCTATGCTCGTCTGCACAGGCTGTTTTCAGCAGAGGAGATGGTCTGCACCCACACGCTTTACAATGAGGTCTGGGCAGGCAGCCTTGACTTGTCTGTGACAGAACTGCCCGAAGCCATGAAACGCAAGCAGCACAAGGACTCCAAGCCCCGTGAACACAAGAAGAGCTTCGGCACAGACATTTCTCAGAGGCCTGAGATCGCAGCTCTGCGCATCGAGGAAGGTCATTGGGAAGGTGACACCGTGGTCGGCAAGAGGGGCGGTAAAGAGGCTGTTGTCCTCTCCCTGTTGGAGAAGAAAACGGAGAACTATATTGCCATCCGGATTCCCGGCAAGGATGCAGACTCCGTTCTGAACGCCATGCAGTCACTCAGGGGAGAATTCGGAGACAAGTTCTCACAGGTCTTCAAGACCATTACCGTGGACAACGGCTCGGAGTTCTCTGCGTTCAGTCAGGTCGAGAACTGGGGCTGTGCAGTCTACTTTGCGCATCCCTACACCTCATGGGAACGTCCCCAAAACGAACGCCACAACGGGCTGTTTCGAACCTTTGTTCCGAAGGGCGTGTCCATTGAGGCTTTCTCTGCTGAGTATATCTTGGCTGCAGCTGATGAATTGAACGGACGGCCTCGCAAGAAGCTTGGCTACCGCACCCCGGAGGAACTGTTTGACGAGTTCCTCGACTCTGTTTACGCAGCCGAAGGCTGCGGCAGCATCGCCCAGGACGGAAGCCAGCGGCTTCCATCCTGACCGTCGCTCTGATTCACTAAGTTCTACCGTGCAGGTGTCCAACTTGCACTTGCAATTTGCGGCAGTTTCTTTATTGATGAAAACGAAAAATCCAGAGCCCTTGTTGCAGCGCTCATTCAGTTTGCTCATCAGTTTGAAATCTGTGTGGTGGCAGAAGGTGTGGAAGAACAACGACAGGCGGAAATTCTGTACCAAATCGGATGCGATCTGATTCAGGGATATGTGTACTCCCCTCCGCTTTCCGTCGAAGATTTTATAAAATGGAGGGATGCTCATGCAAAGCAGAAACATTAAGACACGCCTGACGCACCTGACATGGTTGGTCACATTTGCCCTAATGTTTTTACTGATACCTATCAACATATTCGCACAATTATATTTGCAGCACCAAGCACAGAGAAAAGCCGCAACTCAGATGTTTGGACAACTTACTCAGTTGATCGAAACAAACAAGACGGCATTGGAACGTGAGAAAGATCTTTTTGCGCAGCAATGCATCCGTTCAGCGGATGTTGTGGCTTATTTTTGGGAACACTACCCAATCGAGATAATAGATTTACAGCATACCCGAGACCTGGCAGACAAACTAGATTTGGACGAGATCCATTTCTTAACACCACAGGGAGAGATATACGCAGGAACACACCCGGAATACTATGGAATTACCTTCCACTCTGGAGAGCAAATGCAATTTTTCCTTCCCATGCTGTCAGACCGCTCCCTAAAGCTGTTTCAGGGGATTACCCCCAACACTGCGCTGGGGAAGGAAATGATCTATGCCGCTGTCTGGCTAAATGATGGCAGCGGAATTGTACAGGTCGGTATGGAACCGTGGCATCTGCTGGAACTGATGGATGAGCAAAGCCTTGAAAATGTTCTGCATATGATGCCCTTTGAACTCAGCGGACAAATGCACATCCTGGATATGAATACGTTGGAAATCATAGCCTCCACGGAAGATCATGTCATTGGGCTCAATCTGGAAGAAGAGGCGGGTGGGCTTGATCTGGTGAGAACGATGAAGGAAAACTCACACCTATCTTATCAAGGGCAACGATATTGCATTTATGCTCAGGAATATGGAGACTATCTCCTGATCCGTTCCTATCTGTCCACATATTCGCTATATGCTACATTGGAATCGACTCTGTTATTCTTTATTTGTGCTACTGTGACTGTTATATGTATTATTCAATGCTTGCGCTGGTTTCTGGATTGGAAGGTTGTCAGAAATCTCCGCCGATTCAACTATGCATTGGAACAAAATGAGGATGGCCGTTTGGAGGACATCGCCCTGAATACTGGAATTACAGAATTTGATGAGTTACAATTCCATCTTAACTGTATGATGGAAAACATCCGTACCAACTGGGATCGAATTTCCCATATCATCAGCAAGGGGAAGATTCCGATTGGGATTTTTGAGCAGGATATGACCTATAAAAAGTTCTTTGTCAACGACTATATGCTCCGTATGCTCAATATCCCGGTGGACCATACATACTCCGAAACAGAACTGCTGACATTGGTGCAGCAAAAACTGGATCAAGCAGTGTCAAAACCGGTACTGCCTGAAGAACTCATATATCTGTATGAAGATTGCGGCCTTTCCCGTTATCTTCGGATCGAAAAAGAAGAGACGGCACAAAGTCGGTTCTACTATGTAACAGATGTGTCCAGGATGTGGGATGAGATCGAGCAGATCCGTATCGAAAGCGAAATGGATCCTTTGGTCCGTCTCTACAATCGTCGGGGGTTTCAGGAGAGAATTTCAGAACTCTTTAAGTCACCCGACCAAATAGAATATGCCATGATGATTATGTTGGACGCTGATAACCTAAAGGTCATCAATGATACCTATGGTCATGTTGTTGGAGATGAGTATTTGGACAAAATTGCAGAATCTCTCAATACCACCGTGGGACATCAGGCCATCTGCGGCAGGTTGGGCGGAGATGAGTTTATCTGTTTTGTTTATGGAAGTTCATCGCATGAGGAACTGGAACATCGAATCGATAACCTCAAAGCACAACGCGGAAGGTCGTTTTATTCTGTACATCACCCGAATATGGCGTATACTGTGGAGTTTTCCGTTGGTATTTCCTTCTATCCACAGGAGAGCATGGATTTCCATGCGTTGATGCGTATCGCAGACCAAAAAATGTACGAAGAAAAGAAACAACGCAAACTTGATGGAGTGCTGCATACAGACAACATTGAACGAATGAGCCCGCAATAATTCAAAACACGAACCAGAGAACAGGAACGGAATTTCACCATTCCTGTTCATGTTTCTTTGAAGTCTTCCTATGCTCTGCATTCTGCTCCGACTTTTTCTGTAAATGCTCACGGACAGATAAGGTCCAATAAGTTTCGCAAATTGAAAAGGAGATAAGGAGAGACATGGTTTGCAGAACTCTGGTAGGATACAGCCGCAACACATCATTCTGAAAGGAGCCTGTAAACCATGTCCGAAAAGACTGTACAGCTTAACGAGGGGGAGATCACGATTCCATGTCGGCCGGAGAACGACATGATAGAGTATACCCAAGAACGTCCAGTTTTTTCAGCAGGTAGCATGTGACGGCCCCCAGCGGCAGGAGAGCTCGGTATAACTGACCAAAGGGTTTCCTGTACCATTACGAAAGTAAGCTGCCGGACCGACCTCTGATCCCTGCACCTGAGTGTCGTTGTAGACAGCGGATACCCACAGATTCAAAATGATGTCCATTTCAGATCAGCGGGCAGAGCTGACCAGTTCCAGAGCAATTGAGAATGGCAGGAAGAAAAACGGTATCCTTTTGGCATGGGGCATTGTGCTCCAGTGCGGAATTGTGGCGGGCCCAGTGGAGAATTTTATTTGACTCCATGGCCATGGCCCAGCAGCGTGTAGGAGATCAAGTGCTGATTCTGCAAGGTATCCAGCATGGACAGTGCCTGACGATGAAAGCGGGTGCGAAACCAGCAAGACATTTCCTTGACGATGCAGACCCACTCGCCAGGTGAGACTGTATCACTGATCCCGCCAATACGGCGGTATGAGGTGCGGAAGTTTACATAGCTGCAAAGCACAGTAAAATGAAAAAGGCCGGAACCTCCGTTTATGCGGATGTTCTGGTCGTTGATCAGCCTGTGGATAAACTCACGATAAATTCGGCATCGTGGGTAATCTACCACCTGCTTAATTTGAAGCTCGTATTCTGGCATGACAGCTTCCTCTTTATTATTCATTAGAGGTAGAGCAATAAAATGTTTCGATAAAATCGTTGACTTGGACGGACTTGGAGGTTATTATATAATAATGTATACGTCTACGATGCAACGAACACGCCGTTCTTTGCGTAGAGATCATGGTAGATACAGCATCCTGGGATAACACAGCAGAATACTGCTATTCCTGTGTCAGCGATATGCCATAACAGACGCACGACAACCTTTGAGGAGAAAAGGACGGCACAAAAGGACACAAGATGAATGAAAAAATTTCACGAATCAAGTATTGTGCGAGTTTTGAATCCTTACAGAGCGGCATGGGGCAGGATGAAGGGAGCCGAATTTTGCTCCTCACTATGAAGCACGCGGACGTCCCTGCCAAGGCCAAGGCCCCCGCTGCCCAGGAGGAGAAGAAGGAGACGGCAATCGCCATTGTCAACCTGCCACCCGCAAGGTGATGGGCATCGCCTCGGAGGGAATGCTGATTTCCGCCGTACATGAGGAGGACGGCCATGAGGGCCTGAACCTGCTGATGGTGGATGACCGGATCCCTGCCGGCGCCAAGCTGTATTGAGTTTGGACAGGTCCGGAGACAGATTAGATTTGAACGCAATGAAACGGGAGATCTCCAACATGAGACCCTTGGACTGACGATTTGGAAAGGCATACCAATGGAAATTATTCCTATTGGTATGCTTTTCTGCGCAGAAGTCGAAGGCGGGCGGATGGTCTGGGCCGACGCGGCAGTTGGGCTCCCACAGAAAACGTGCGACTGGAGCGGTTATAATGGAGCGGATCACCAGCCGGAAGAACCCACTTTTAATGAAAATCAGGAAGCTGTCCTCGGGCAGTGCCAGGGCCCGCCGGGAGGCTGGGGAGTACCTGGGGGACGGCGTCAAGCTGCTGGAGGAGGCGCTGTGCTGGGAGGCCCCGCTCACCACGGTCGTGGTGACCGAGGGAGCGCAGGTCCCGGAACTGCCCCAGGGCGTCCGGGCCATCCAGGTGCCCCAGGATGTGATGGAGACCATCTCCCCGATGAATACACCCCAGGGCGCGCTGTTTCTGGCCCGCCTGCCGGAGACCACTCTGCCGGAGCGGCTGGAGGGCCGCCGGTATCTGGTGCTGGACGGGGTGCAGGACCCGGGAAATGTGGGGACCATCTGGCGCACCGCCGACGCCCTCGGGGCGGACGGCCTTCTGCTGGTGAACGGCTGCGCCGATCCATACGGGCCTAAGACGGTGCGGGCCTCTATGGGCGCCTGCTTCCGGCTCCCTGTGTGGGAGGCCGGGCCGGAGGAGCTGTGCGCGCTGTTGGAGCGGTCCGGCCTGCCGCTGTACGCCACCGCTCTGCGGGCGGATACGGTCTCGCTGGAGCAGGCCGGTCTGGGCCGGTGCGCGGTGATCATCGGCAGCGAGGGCCGGGGTGTCTCCCAGAGCCTGCTGGACCGCAGCGGCCAGACCATCCGCATCCCCATGCGGAGCCGCTGTGAGTCCCTCAACGCGGCTGCGGCGGCCTCCGTCGTCCTATGGGAAATGGTCCGTCAGGGCGGGCTGGAGGAGTAAACAGACGGCGCGCCCGGGCTCTGGGAGCCGGATGCGCCGGAGCGTTCAGCGCTGGGGCCTGCCGCCCACCCCAGTCCGCCGGTAGACGGTCTGGATGAGCAGCATGGAGATCAGCAGGAAGAACAGGAACAGCCCATAGGCGGGGACATAGCTGCCGCCGAAGCGGTCGGCCAGCAGGCCGGGGACCGGCCCTGTGACCAGGGAGCCCAGCATATAGGCGGAGGACAGCCACTTGACCAGCCGGTCATAGTCCTCCGGTGCGCTCAGATCCCCCGCCCACACGGAGAGGGTGACCGAGGAGAGAGGCATCCCCAGCCCGGTGAGGGTGATGGCGGCGGCGGCCAGTGGGAGGCTCCGGGTGGGAGCCAGACAGCACAGGGCGAAGCCGGCCAGAAAGACGCCGAAGATCAGGCTGTTGGCCATCCGGCTGCCCAGGCGGTCGCTGAGCCATCCGTAGAGCACCTTGGCGGCGATGAGGACAAGCCCCAGATAGGACATGAGCAGGGCCGCCGTTCCGCTGGAGAAGCCGGCGGAGGTGTACAGCACTGTGAGATGGGAGAAGCCCGGTCCGCAGGGACCGCCGGTGAGAAAGGCGGACAGGAGCACCATCCCCAGGAGGGGGCGGCTCAGCCCCTCCCCCCGGCCTCCGGGTGCGGAGTCCCCGGCCCGCTGAAGCTCCGGGCAGTCAGGGGAGTCCCGCACCAAAAGAAGCACCAGCAGGGTGAGCAGCACTCCGGCGGCCGCCTCCCAGAGAAAGGCGGCGGACAGCCCCAGGGCCTGGATGGCCCCGGTGATGAGGGGCGGGGCAAAGATGGTGGAGATCCCGCTGCCTGCGGCGGCCATCCCCAGGGCGAAGCCCCGGCCGGTGGGGAACCAGCGGGAGATGACCAGGGTGAGGGGGATCATCCCCCCGTAGCCATAGGCAAGGCCGGACAGGACCGCCCCGCCGCAGTAGGCGGAGAAGCCGCGGGCAAAGCCGAAGAGGAGATAGGAGCCCACAAAGCAGGCCATTCCCAGGACCATGGTGTTCCGTAGGCCCAGCCGGCGGCACAGCCGGTCCACGGTGAGCATGGACAGCAGGGCGAACAGGCTCCGGACCGTGGTGATCCAGGAGCCCTGGGCGTTGGTGAAGCCGTGGACGCGGAGCAGATAGGGCTGATAGACCGTAAAGGCGTTGACCCCCAGTCCCATCACTGTGAACAGGGCAAGCCCGCAGCCCAGGCAGACCACCCAGGCCCGGAGACCGGCGCTTCGGGACGGTGCGTGACTGGCAATTCTCACAGAGATCCCCCCATTTCGTGCCCTAAGCGTACCACAGAACAACGGCGGTTGTAAAGATATTCTATGAGAGGAGGGCGCCTCATGCTTCAGGACTGGATCTGGCTGACTACAAGGAAGGCACTGGGACCCAGGGGCGTGCTCCGGGTGCTGGAGTACTTCGGCACGCCGGAGCGGGCGTTTTACGCCGATTCGGAGCAGTACGATCAGATCCCGGAGCTGCCCGCCGCGGCCCGGGCGTCCCTCCGGGAGAAGAGGATGGACGAGGCAGACCGGATCCTGGGGGAGTGCGACCGGCTGGGACTGCGGGTGATGACCCTCCAGGACGGGGACTACCCCGGCCGCCTGCGGGAGATCGCAGCGCCGCCGGCGGTGCTGTACATTCGGGGCCGGGTGTTCCGCTTCGATGAGGAGGCGGCCATCGGCGTGGTGGGCAGCCGGGATCCCTCACCCTATGGGGAGCGGGTGGCCGCCCAGCTGGGCCTGGAGCTGGCCCGGGGCGGGGCCCTGCTGGTCTCCGGCATTGCCCAGGGGATCGATTCTACCGCCCTGAAGGGTGCGCTCAAGGGCGGCGGGCCCGTGGTCTCTGTGCTGGCGGGCGGGGTGGACGTGCCCTACCCCAGCCAGAACCGCTTTCTGTATGAGGATGTGGCGGCGGCCGGAGCGCTCATCAGCGAGTACCCGCCCGGCACACGCCACAAGGCGGAGCACTTCCCGGTGCGCAACCGCCTCATCAGCGGGCTGTCCCTGGGGGTGGTGGCGGTGGAGTGCGCCCGGTTCAGCGGGACCATGAAGACCATCGAGCACGCCATGGACCAGGACCGGGATATTTTCGCGGTGCCGGGGAATATCGACGCCCCCAGGAGCGAGGGCCCCAACTGGCTCCTCCGGCAGGGGGCCCGCCCGGTGACCTGCACCCAGGACATCCTGGAGGAGTACTGGCTCCGCTTTCCTCAGAAGCTGGCACAGTCCGCCCCGCTGCCGCCGGAGGCGGCCCAGCAGCGGCTGGAGCAGCTCCGGAGCCGGAAAGGCCCGGAGGAGACCGGGCCGGAGGAGGAGCGGGAGGAGGCTCCCGCACCCGGCGGCCCCCCGGAGGACGGGGCTCCAGACCTGGAGCGGGTCCCGCGGGGGGAGCAGCGCTCCCGCTTTACAGACGACCAGCTGACCCTGCTCCGGGCCATGGCGGGACGGAAGAAGACGTGTACCGCAGATGAGCTGGTGGAGGAGACCCAGATCCCGGCCCGCCGGGTGCTGTCCGCCCTCACCATGCTCCAGGTGGACGGAGCCGCCCGGGAGCACCCCGGGAAGCGGTTTTCCCCGCTGGTGGAGCTGGAGGAGTGAGAGGCAGGCGGAGTTCCGTCCCAGTATTATTTCTTTCACGCGGCAGCGCCGCGTTTCATATTTCTAATTCGGAGGTCATTGCAGAATGGCATCAAAAACTGATCTGGTGATCGTAGAGTCCCCGTCCAAGGCAAAGACCATCGGGAAGTACCTTGGTCCGGGCTATGAAGTGAAAGCGTCTATGGGCCACGTCCGGGACCTGCCCAAGAGCAAGATGAGCGTGGACATCGAGGGCGGGTTCATCCCCAACTATCAGCCCATCAAAGGGAAGGAGGATGTGATCAGCGACCTGAAAAAGGCGGCCAAAAAGAGCGACCGGGTCTATCTGGCCACCGACCCCGACCGGGAGGGAGAGGCCATTTCCTGGCATTTGAAGGAGCTGCTGGGCATCCCCGATGACAAGACCTATCGGGTGACTTTCAATGAGATCACCAAAAAGGTGGTCAACGAGTCCATCGCCAGCCCCCGGGCCATCGACCAGAACCTGGTGGACGCCCAGCAGGCCCGGCGCATCCTGGACCGGATCGTGGGCTATGAGCTCTCCCCCCTGCTGTGGAAGAAGATCCGGCGGGGGCTGTCCGCCGGCCGGGTGCAGTCGGTTGCCACCCGCCTGGTCGTGGAGCGGGAGGAGGAGATCCGCGCCTTCCAGCCCCAGGAGTACTGGTCCATCCAGGCCGATCTGGGCCGGGTGCGCCCCAATCTGGGCGGGTTCCAGGCCATGTTCCACGGCCGGGAGAAGAAGATGGAGCTGCACAGCGAGGCGGAGGCGGACGCTGTGATCCAGGCGGTGTCGGGCCAGCCTTTCACTGTCTCCAAGGTGAAGCGGCAGGACAAGCTGCGCAACCCCGCGCCCCCCTTCACCACCTCCACCCTCCAGCAGGAGGCCTCCCGCAAGCTGAATATGACCCCCGCCCGCACCATGTCCATCGCCCAGCAGCTCTATGAGGGCGTGGACATCACCGGAGAGGGCACGGTGGGTCTGATCACCTATATGCGTACCGACTCCCTCCGCCTGTCCGAGGAGGCCATTGCCGCGGCCAAGGGCTTTATCGAGCACCGCTACGGCCGGGAGTACTATCCTCCCCAGGCCCGCCACTACAAGTCCAAGGGCAACGCCCAGGACGCCCACGAGGCCATCCGGCCCTCCGATGTGAACCTGGTGCCGGAGGACATCAAGAAGGACCTGACCAGCGAGCAGTTCCGCCTCTATAAGCTGATCTGGAGCCGCTTCCTGGCCTGTCAGATGGCCAGCGCGGTGTATGACAGCGTCTCCATCGAGGCGCAGTCCGCCGGTTATACCTTCCGGGCCAGCCACTCGGAACTGAAGTTCTCCGGCTTTACCGCCGTCTATGAGGAGGGGCGGGACGACGAGGAGGAGGCTCCCCAGTCCCCTCTGCCCGATCTGCGGGAGGGGGAGCCCCTGGAGCTGAAGGAGACCCGGAAGGAGCAGCACTTCACCCAGCCCCCCGCCCGGTACTCCGAGGCCACCCTGATCCGGGCCCTGGAGGAGAAGGGGATCGGACGCCCCTCCACCTACGCCCCCACCATCTCCACCATCCTCAACCGGGAGTATGTGGTGAAGGAGGGCCGGGCCCTCCGTCCCACACCGCTGGGAGAGGTGGTCACCGGCCTGATGAAGGATAAGTTCCAGGACATCGTGGACCCCACCTTCACTGCCCAGATGGAGGAAGAGCTGGACAAGGTGGAGGAGGGCAGCGTGGACTGGAAACGGGTGCTGTCCGAGTTTTATGAGGACTTTGAGGCGGAGCTCCACAAGGCGGAGCAGGAGCTGGACGGGGAGCGCATCAAGGTGCCGGACGAGGTCTCGGAGGAGATCTGCTCCCAGTGCGGCCGGAATCTGGTCATCAAGTCCGGCCGGTTCGGCCGGTTCCTGGCCTGCCCCGGCTGGCCGGAGTGCGACTTCACCATGCCCCTGGTGGTGGAGATGCCCGGCAAGTGCCCCAAGTGCGGCGGCCGCCTGCTCAAGCGCACGGGGAAGAGCAAAAAGACCAATAAGCAGTACACCTATTACTGCTGTGAGCATCTCAACAGCAAGGACGAGGCCAGAAAGTGCGACTTTATGACCTGGGACGTGCCGGTGAAGGACAACTGCCCGGAGTGCGGCTGGACCATGTTCAAGAAGTCCGGACGGGGCTTCAAGAAGCCCTTCTGCATCCACGAGGGCTGCCCCAACTTCACCCCGGAGGAGAAGCGGGGCGGCTGGAAGAGAAAGACGGCGGATGACGCCGGGGAGGCGGGCAGCGAGTCCGGGACCGCCCCGGAGGAGAAGCAGCCCGAGGCGAAAAAGACCGCCGCGAAAAAGACCACCGCGAAAAAGACGGCCGCCAAAAAGACGGCAGCCTCCAAGACCGGCGCCAAAAAGACCGCGTCCAAGACGGCGGCTGAGAAAACTGCGGCGAAAAAGACCACCGCCAAAAAGACAGCGGCCAAGAAAACCGCAGCCAAGAAAACCGCCGCTAAAAAGGCGGAAGGGGAGAGCCCGGACGGAGAGGCGTGAGCGTGGACCCGCCCTGCCCTACGCCAGGGCGGACCGGTACAGCTCCCTGCACAGGCTGATGGAGGCTTGAAAGACGGCCTCCCGCTCCGCCCCGTGCTGGAGCGCCCGCTCCCGGAGGAGGTCATCCAGAAGGATGCAGGCTTCCGGGGAGAGGGCGGCCCGCAGGGCGGCCTCCTTCTCATCGGAGAAGCGGCGGCAGTCCGGATATTCCGGCATGAGGGCCAGAAAGGCTTCTGAGCGCTCCAGGACGTACTGATAGAGGACACTGGACAGACGGGTCATAGAACCACCCCAAACATGTATAATTTATACATGTTATAACACGAATAAATTATACATGTCAAGAGGTGAGCCGTAAATTGTTTGGAGATCGTTTGCGTGTGCTGAGAAAAGAACGCAAGGTGAGCCAAAAGGAGTTGGCCGAGTATCTGGGGATCAGTATTCGGGGCTATCAATTCTATGAGAGCGAGGATAACGAGCCCAACATCAAAATGCTGATCGCTCTGGCCGATTTTTACGGCGTCACCATCGACTATCTGGTGGGGCGGACAGACGAGCGGTGACGCGCCGCGAAACACACAAGGAAAATCAGAATCAGGAGGGACCCATGGAACCTGTAATTGTGATCGGAGCGGGCCTGGCGGGCAGCGAGGCCGCCTGGCAACTGGCCCGGCGGGGGATCCCCGTGACGCTTCGGGAGATGAAACCCCAAAAGATGACCCCGGCCCACCACAGCCCGTCCTTCGGCGAGCTGGTGTGCTCCAATTCCCTGCGCTCCGACCAGCTGGAGAACGCGGTGGGGCTGCTGAAGGAGGAACTGCGCCGCTGCGGCTCCCTCATCATGGCCTGCGCGGACGCCCACCGGGTGGAGGCGGGCGGCGCGCTGGCAGTGGACCGCCATGCCTTCTCCGAAGCCATTACGGAGAAGATCCGGAGCCACCCCAAGATCACTGTGGTGGAGGGGGAGGTTACAGACCTTCCGGCGGAGGGACAGGTCATCGTGGCCAGCGGGCCGCTGACCTCCGACCCACTGGCGGAGGCCATCGCCCGGCGCTATCCTCAGAACGGCTATCTGCACTTCTTTGACGCGGCGGCCCCGCTGGTCACCTTTGACAGCGTGGACATGGAGAGCGCCTGGTTTGCCTCCCGGTATGACCGGGGGACGCCGGACTACATCAACTGCCCCATGACGGAGGAGGAGTACCAGAGCTTCTGGGAGGCTCTGACCACCGCCCAGGAGGCGGAGGTCCATGGCTTTGAGGACGCCGGGGTCTTTGAGGGCTGTATGCCTGTGGAGGTGATGGCCCGCCGGGGGCGGGATACCCTGTGCTACGGGCCGCTGAAGCCGGTGGGACTGAAGGACCCCAAGACCGGACGGGAGCCCTTTGCCGTGGTGCAGCTGCGCAAGGACAACGCCCAGGGGACCATTTACAACATCGTGGGTTTCCAGACCCACCTGAAATGGCCGGAGCAGAAGCGGGTGTTCTCTATGATCCCCGCCCTGCGGAATGCGGAGTATGTGCGCTATGGGGTGATGCACCGGAACACTTTCCTGGACTCCCCCCGGCTGCTGGACCGCTATTTCCGGGTGCGGACAGAGCCCCGCATCCGCTTTGCCGGGCAGGTCACCGGGGTGGAGGGCTATGTGGAGTCCACGGCCTCCGGCTGCCTGGCGGCCCTGGAGCTGGCCCGGGAGTTGGAGGGAAAGAGCCCCATCGATTTTCCTCGGGAGACCGCCATGGGGGCGCTGGCCCTTTACATCAGCGACCAAAGTGTGGTAAACTTTCAACCGATGAACGTGAACTTCGGCCTGATCCCCCCGCTGGGCTATCGGGTCAAAGGCAAGCGGAACAAAAATGCGGAACTGTCCAAGCGGGCCCTGGAGGCCCTGGGACAGCTGGATCTGGAGTGAGCAGGCGGCTCCGCTTGCCTTTGGGCGCATAAGCGCCCCGCCGCCGTGCGGCGTCCAAGCGTCCGGCGGAGCCGGACCTTGCCGGAGGGCGGATTCACTCCGCCCGAGGATGTGGAAGAAACCGGGTCCCCGGAAGCGTGGAACACACGCTTCCGGGAGAAAAGCGGAACAAAAATGCGGAACTGTCCAAGCGGGCCCTGGAGGCCCTGGGACAGCTGGATCTGGAGTGAGCGGAGGGGGAGTTTCGCCGCCCCGGCGGCGAGTTTCTTTCCCGGCGATGGGAAAGAAACCAAAGGATCGCCGGGGACGCGGCCGATGGACTACGGCTCCGCTTTGCTCCGCCTAGGTCCATAGGACCGCTTTCCCCGGACCCATTATGGAGGACGCATACCTGTCAGGTTTTACAATGGTTCCGGCGCGCGAAACCTGAGTGGCGGTCAGCGGTTCTTCCCGGCCCACTGGGGCCTGGTTTTCCCAAAATTGCGGCCGGTGCGGTTTCCCTTCTGCGCCTGGCTTTGCCGGGGGAACGCGCCCGGTGCGTGTATCGCCGCAGGGACGGCCCTTGCGGCCGCCTGGGGCTCCTGGTGCGAATTCTGGTGGAGTCCCCAGGGACTCTCCTACCTAAGTATGGGGGGATTGATTGCGGTCCGTAGGGGAGGGGCTTGCCCCTCCCGCCGTCCCTGAGCCGCCCGCAGGCGGCGAAACCTCTGTCAGAAAGGCGCGCTTACCCCCGCAGGGTCCATTGAATCAGTGAAACCCCAAGGCGAAAGCCGTGGGTAAAGGAGATCTGGTTTGCAGTGTTCAGCAAGGAAAAGAGGGCGGGGGAGAGCTCCTGGGTCCCAAGCTCGGCCAGCACCCGGGCCATGCTCTCCTGATAGACCGGGTCGGAGTCGAAGTCCAGGTGGGCGTGGTCGATTTCGTAGTAATAGAGGTTTTGAAGTTCTGGAATCATATTGACACCGCCAATATATTTGAATTAGCGATATTATATCGCTAAAACAAATATTAGTCAAGAGGAGGCCCCATGTATCATAAGGATATTTTCTGTATGCGGGTCAAAAAGCTGCGAAAAAATGCAAAAGAACAGCAGAAGGATTTAGCAGAGGCCATCGGAGTATCGCAGGCGGCGATCAGTGATATTGAAAATGGCCGTCGGACGACTTCGTTTGAGAACTTGGCTTCGATATGTACCCATTACAACGTCTCAGCGGACTATCTCCTGGGTTTGATCGACGAGCCCAGGACTTTGACACCGCCGAAGAAAGAAGGAACTTGACATGAAAATCATCGTGGACGCCATGGGCGGGGACAACGCCCCTCAGGCGCCGGTCATGGGCGCCATCCAGGCAAACAAGGAGTATGGGGTGGGCATCACCCTGGTGGGCCGGGGCGAGGACATCCTGAAGGTTCTGGAGGAAAACGGCATCCGGGAGCTGCCCGCCGGGGTGGAGATCGCCCACGCCTCTGAGGTGGTGGAGATCTGCGACAACCCGGCCACGGCCTTCCGGGAGAAGAAGGACTCCTCCCTGACAGTGGGGCTGAACCTGCTCAAGGCGGGGGAGGGGGACGCTTTTGTGTCCGCCGGCTCCACCGGCGCCCTGCTGGGCGCGGCCACCCTGCTGATCAAGCGGATCCGGGGGATCCGCCGGGCCGCGCTGGCCCCGGTGGTGCCCACCGGAAACGGAGGCGCAGTGCTGATCGACGCGGGGGCCAACGTGAAATGTCCGCCGGAGTATCTGATCCAGTTCGCCTATATGGGCTCCTACTACGCCGAGCACGTCCTGGGCCGTCCTCAGCCTAAGGTTGGACTGCTGAATATCGGGGTGGAGCCCTCTAAGGGCACGGAGCTCCAGACCACAGTGTACCCTCTGCTGAAACAGGCGGGGGAGGAGGGCCGCATCTGCTTCGTGGGCAACATCGAGGCCCGGGAAGCGGTGGAGGGCGCGGTGGATGTCATCGTGGCCGACGGCTACTCAGGAAATATTTTCCTGAAAACCATGGAGGGGACCGGCCTGTTCCTCGCCAAGGAGATCAAGGGTATTTTTATGAAAAATCTGATGACCAAGCTGGCCGCGGCCCTGGTCTCCGACGGGCTGAAGAAGTTCAAGAAGCTGATGAGCTCCAGCGAGGTGGGCGGGACCGCCCTGCTGGGTATCTCCAAGCCGGTGATCAAGGCCCACGGCTCTTCCGACGCCTATGCCATCAAAAACGCCATCCGCCAGGCCAATCAATTTGCCTCCTCCGGGATCATTGGGAATATCTCGGACAACATCGACCTGATGCGGCTGGACGCCCCGGAGGCAGAATAATAATTTTCCGGTGAATACACAGAAATTCCCGATTCCCTATTGACAGGCAGGTAGTTTCTGCATATAGTAGGGAAAGAAACTATGCTGGAGCACAGCAAAAGGAGCAGTCAGCTATGATTTTTGAAAAGGTATGCGCACTGATCGCGGAGCAGTTCAATGTGGATGCGGATTCCATTACCATGGATACCTCCTTTGAAGATGATCTGAACGCGGATTCTGTGGACATTGTGGATCTGTCCATGGCATTGGAGGAGGAATTTGATATTGACGAACTGACCGAGGAGGAAGCTGCCTCCATCAAGTCGGTGGGTGATCTGGTCCGGTTCCTCCAGAACAAGATCGACTGATCCAAACGACATACATCGCAAAACTCCGCCAACCGGCGGAGTTTTGCTTGCCTGTCGAACCAAAGAATGAGGAGTGGTTCTGATGACCACGTTGGAAGAAAAGCTGGGCTATGAATTCCGGGACCCGGCCCTGCTGGAAAATGCGCTGACCCACAGCTCCTGCGCCAATGAGAGCCGGGGCAGGCGTCAGAGCAACGAGCGGCTGGAGTTCCTGGGCGATTCGATTTTGGGTATGGTGGTGGCCGACCACCTGTACCGCAACCACCCGGATCTGCCCGAAGGGGAGCTGACCCGGACCCGGGCGGCCCTGGTGTGTGAGGACAGCCTGGTGGAGGTGGCGGAGGCGCTGCATCTGGGCGAGTATCTGCACCTGGGCAAGGGGGAGGAGGCCGGCGGCGGCCGGAAGCGTCCCTCCATCCAGGCGGACGCCGTGGAGGCGGTGCTGGCTGCGGTCTATTTGGACGGCGGGATCGGCTCGGCCCGGAAGATCGTACAGCAGTATATCCTCTGCCGGGAGGTGGAGGGGCTGACCAGCCCCCGGGACTATAAGACCGCCCTTCAGGAGCTGGTGCAGCGGGAGAGCGGCCAGGTTTTAAAGTACCGCCTGACCGGCGAGGAGGGCCCCGACCATGACAAGCGCTTCTTTGTAGAGGTGGACCTGAACGGGGAAGTGGCCGGCCGGGGCAAGGGACACAGTAAAAAAGAGGCCGAGCAGATGGCAGCCAAGGCTGCAATCGCCAAGTTGAAGGGATAAGGCGGAGGAGTGCTCCGTCTGTCCCAGGCCTCTTTTGCGAGCGGAAGCGAGCCGCGCCGAAGGGCGCGTCCAAACAAAATTCGCGGCTTTGGCCGGGAATTTTTTTGCCGGAGGGCGGATTTACTCCGCCCGAGGATTGAGAGAAACGGGGCCCCCGGAAAGCGGAGCTTTTTGGGGCGGCCGAGCAGATGGATGCCAAGGCTGCAATCGCCAAGTTGAAGGGATAAGGCGGAGGAGTGCTCCGTCTGTCCCAGGCTGCTTTCTGCGCGAAACACAGGAACGTAGAGCTGAAAGGACCTCCGGCCATAGCCGGAGGTCCTTTTCTGTGATAAAATAAGAGCGGAATGAGAACATAATGCTGCTGTAATCGGCAGAAAGCTGATAAAATCAGAGGAATTTCAGCAGGATTTACCTATTTTGCCCCTTGAAGTTCTTTCCCGAAATGGTATCATAATGTGTCGGCTCCTGCGGCTCATAGCCGGGTGGGAGCCGGAACTTTGAATGGGACAGGAAGGGAGAACGGATATGAGTCAGACAGCTGTGGATGACCGCTATTTTCAGACGGAGCGTGTGTGGAAGATCCTGCTGCGCATCGCCCCTCCGGTGATGCTGGCCCAGCTGATCCAGGCCCTCTATAATATTGTGGACAGCTACTTTGTGGGGCAGTACTCCAACAGCGGCCTGACAGCCCTGTCTGTGATCTTTCCGGTCCAGTTGATCATCACTGCCATTGCGGTGGGGACCGGCGTGGGCGTGAACACCTATATGGCCCGGATGTATGCCTTTGGAAAGAAGCGGGCGGCCGACTGCACGGCCGGGACGGGAATGGTGCTGGCGGTCATCAGCTGGGCGGTGTTCGCAGTGGCGATGCTCCTGTTGATGGAGCCCTATGTGCGGACCTCCGCCACTTCTCCGGACGCGGTGGCCGATGCGGTGCTCTATGGAAACATCGTGTGTGTGGGGAGCCTGGGGATCTTTCTGGAGAGCATCTGGACCAAGGTGTATCAGGCGGGGGGCAATATGCGCCTGCCCATGCTGGCACAGATCGCCGGGGCGCTGACCAACATCGTGCTGGACCCCGTTCTGATCTTTGGGCTGGGTCCCGTGCCCCACATGGGGATCGCCGGGGCGGCCATTGCCACTGTGGCGGGCCAGTGTGTGGCGGCGGCCATCACCGGGGCCGCCGGCTTCCGCCGCCCGCCCAAGCTGGTGGTGATGCGGAAGTATGTCCGGCAGATCTACCGCCTGGGGTATCCCTCCATTTTCATGCAGATGCTGTACACCGTGTATATCATGGCGCTGAATATGATCCTGGCGGGCTTTTCGGACGATGCAGTGACGGTGCTGGGCCTGTACTATAAGCTCCAGTCCTTCTTCTTCATCCCACTCAACGGCCTTCAGACCTGTATCGTGCCCATCCTCAGCTATAACTTCGCCTGCCTGGCCTATGACCGCTGCAAGCGGATCCTGTACGACTCCTGCGGAATCTCTCTGGTCTTTATGCTGGTGGGTGTGGTCAGCTTTGAGTGCATCCCGGACCGGCTGATCGGCCTGTTTTCCCAGGATCCGGCGGTGCTGGCCATCGGGGTGCCTGCCTTCCGTATCATCGGACTGAGCTTTATTCCCGCTGTGCTCTCCCTGATGCCGCCGGTGTTTTTTCAGGCCATCGGAGCGGCGGGCCCCAGCCTGCTGCTGTCCGTGGTGCGGCAGATCTGCTGTCTGATTCCCCTGTTCTGGCTGTTTTCCAAGATCAGCCTGGGGGCGACCTGGTTTGCCTATCCCCTCTCAGAGGTCATCACGGGCAGTCTGGGGGTGGCCTTCTACCTCCGGCAGCTCCAGCGCTGGAAGCGGGAGGCGCCGATGGCGGGACCCACGGTCCGCTAAGACCGCGGGGACGCCGGCTTGTTTTAATCTGTCCGGGATAGCCGCCATTTGGCGGCTATCCTGCATATCTGGCAGAAGTGGGCGGTTATTTTGCAGTTTTACTTGCTTTTTTCTCTGCCATCCCGTATGATAGATGTTGTGTGTAAAAAGACCGTTAAGAAACTGCGGTCCACGGGAAGAGCGCCACGGCTGCGGTCTGCCCGGAGAAGAAAAAGGAGAGAGAGAACGTGGAAAAACTGCGTCCGCAGCTGCTGCGCTCCCTGGCGGACTATTCCAGGGAAAAGCTGATGAAGGACCTGATCGCCGGCGTCATTGTGGCGATCATCGCGCTGCCCCTGTCTATCGCGCTGGCCCTGGCCTCTGGGGTGTCCCCGGAACAGGGCCTGTACACCGCCATCGTGGCGGGCTTTCTGGTGTCCGCCCTGGGCGGGAGCAAGGTACAGATCGCCGGGCCCACAGCGGCCTTCGCCGCTATCGTAGCGGGGATCGTGGCCCGAAACGGGATGGACGGCCTGGCGGTTGCCACCATTCTGGCTGGGATCCTGCTGGTGCTCATGGGACTGCTCCGCATGGGCAGCATGATCAAGTTCATCCCCTATACCATCACCACAGGCTTTACCTCCGGCATTGCGGTGACCATCGTGGTGGGGCAGCTGAAGGATTTCTTCGGGGTGACCTTCCGGAACACTCCCATCGAGACTGTGGAGAAAATGGAGGAATTTATTTCCTGCTTCGATACCGTCAATCTGTGGGCCCTGGCGGTGGGCTGTATCGCCCTGGCGATCCAGATCGTCTGGCCCCGCTTTTTTAAGCGGGTGCCCGCATCTCTGGTGGCGGTGATCGCCACGGCGGCCATGGTGGGCCTGCTGAAGCTGCCGGTGAACACCATTGGGGACCTGTATACCATCTCCGGCGGCCTGCCCCGGTTTGCCCTGCCTGCCCTGTCCTATGAGACGGTGGCGGCGGTCCTGCCGGACGCGTTCACCATCGCTATTCTGGCGGCCATCGAGTCCCTGCTGTCCTGTGTGGTGGCCGATGAGATGATTGGCGGGCGGCACAACTCCAACATGGAGCTGGTGGCCCAGGGCATCGGCAATACCGCCTCGGCCCTGTTCGGCGGGATCCCCGCCACCGGCGCCATCGCCCGGACGGCGGCCAACATCAAAAATGGAGGAAATTCTCCGGTGGCCGGTATGGTGCACGCGGTGGTGGTCCTGGTGACCCTGGTGTTTCTCATGCCCCTGGCGGCCCTGATCCCGATGCCCTGCATCGCGGCGATCCTGCTGATGGTGGCCTATAATATGAGCGGCTGGCGGACGTTCCTTCAGGTGGTCCGCCGCTCCCCCAAGAGCGATGCGGCGGTGCTGCTGCTCACCTTTTTCCTCACAGTGATCTTCGATCTGGTGGTGGCCATCGGTGTGGGCCTGTCCCTGGCCTGTCTGCTGTTCATGACGCGGATGGCTAACGTGGCGGTGATCAAGGAGTGGAAGTATGTGGAGGATGAGGATGCGCAGGGCCGCTTCCGGCATGTGCCGGAGCACGTGATGGTCTATGAGATCGACGGCCCCATGTTCTTCGGAGCGGCGGACCAGATCCCCCACATCGACCCCAGAGAGACCCGCCGGGTGATGATCCTGCGGATGCGAAGTGTCCCAGCCCTGGACATCACTGCCCTCAACAGCCTGGCCCGGCTGTGGAAGGAGTGCCAGCGGCACAGGGTGCAGCTCATCCTCTCCCATGTGAATGAGCAGCCCCTGTCTGTGATGCGCAAGTCGGGCTTCTATGAGGCGGTAGGGGAGGAGTGGTTCTGTCCCAACATCGACACCGCCCTGGAGCTGGCCTCCAAGCTCTGAGCATGAGGGGGAGAAGGGCGCTTCAGAGGCCGGTGGATGCGTCCGTGTCCGCCGGCCGGCCCTTTTAAAGCCAGACGAAGGAAAAAATCCCGCCGCGCTTGACACGGCGCGGCGGGAATGATAATATACTGTCTTGTAAAACAAAAAGCGCGGAGAACGGAAAAGTAGCGTCTGATCCAAAGGACAGAGAGGGCCCCTCACCGGCTGAAAGGGGGCCTGCGGCGGAGGGTGTGAAGTGCGTCCGGGAGCGCGGCGGGCAATGCCGTCCGACTTGACCCCGTTACCGGTCAGACAAGTGAGAAATGAGAGTGGAACCGCGAGAGATCGCCTCTTATGCCGCGTGGACGGCGTAGGGGGTTTTTCTTTTTCCCCGGCCGCCCACAGCACCCACATTATGGGAGGTTGCCTGTCATGTTTCAAGCGTTGAATGAGACGCTGGAGGCCTATCAGCGCCGGGACCCGGCCGCCCGCTCCAAGCTGGAGATCTTCCTGCTGTACCAGGGCGTCCACGCCACCCTGTACCACCGACTGGCCCACTGGCTGTACTGCCACAACCGGAAGTTTCTGGCCCGGTGTGTCTCCCAGTGGAGCCGTTTCTGGACAGGGATCGAGATCCACCCCGGGGCGAAGATCGGCCGCCGCCTGGTCATCGACCACGGCATGGGCATCGTCATCGGCGAGACCGCCGAGGTGGGGGACGACTGCCTGATCTACCACGGCGTCACACTGGGGGGGACGGGAAAAGACCAGGGGAAGCGCCACCCCACCGTGGGGAACAATGTGCTCTTGAGCTGCGGAGCCAAGGTGCTGGGTCCCTTTCGGATCGGTGATAACGCCCGGATCGCCTCCAACGCGGTGGTGCTCAGCGAGGTCCCGCCGGACGCTACCGCCGTGGGGATTCCCGCTCAGATCGTCCGCATTGCAGGCCATGCGACCCACTATGCCGACGAGGTGGACCAGACCAGTGTGGAGGACCCCATGCTGGAGCGTGTGGCCGCCCTCTCCCAGCGGCTGGAGCTGCTGGAGCGGCTGCTGGATGAGAAATTTTTGGAGCAGAAGTCGTGAGACTGCCCCTGCGGTCAGCGATGTTGCAGGAGCGCACACTGTGCGCCCATACGAAAGAAAAAACAATGGAGGTTTTCTGTTATGCTGTTATATAATTCTGCCACCCACAAAAAAGAGACCTTTACCACCCATATCCCGGGTCGTGTGGAGATGTACACCTGCGGCCCGACGGTGTACCACTTTGCCCACATCGGGAACCTGCGCTCCTATATCATGGAGGATGTGCTGGAGAAATTCCTGCGCTGGTCGGGCTATGATGTGAACCGGGTGATGAACATCACCGACGTGGGCCACTTGAGCTCTGACGCGGACACCGGGGAGGACAAGATGCTCAAGGGCGCCCGCCGGGAGCACAAGACCGTCATGGAGATCGCCCAGTTTTACACGGACGCCTTTTTCTCCGACTGCTCCAAGCTGAACATCAAGACACCCGACGTGGTCCAGCCCGCCACCGGACTGATCGACGACTTTATCAAAATCGTCTCCGGCCTGCTGGACAAGGGCTACGCCTATCTGGCGGGGGGCAACGTGTACTTTGATACCTCCAAGCTGGAGCGGTACTATGTGTTCAACGACCACGACGAGGAGGATCTGGCCGTGGGCGTCCGGGAGGGCGTGGAGGAGGACACCAACAAGCGCAATAAAAACGACTTTGTCCTCTGGTTCACCAAGTCCAAGTTTGAGGACCAGGCCCTGAAGTGGGATTCCCCCTGGGGCGTGGGCTACCCCGGCTGGCACATCGAGTGCTCCGGCATCTCCCTGAAGTACAACGGGGAGTATCTGGACCTCCACTGCGGCGGCATTGACAACGCGTTCCCCCACCACACCAACGAGATCGCCCAGTCGGAGAGCTATCTGGGCCACTCCTGGTGCAAGCAGTGGTTCCATGTCCACCACCTGAACACCAACTCCGGCAAGATGTCCAAGTCCAAGGGGGAGTTCCTGACAGTCTCCCTCCTGGAGGAGAAGGGATACGACCCCCTGGCCTACCGCTTCTTCTGCCTGCAGAGCCACTACCGCAAGGGGCTGGTGTTCTCCTGGGAGAATCTGGACAACGCCGCTGGGGCCTATCAGAAGCTGGTGGCGAAGATCGCCGCAGTGGATCCCGAGGACGGGGATGTGGATGAGGCTGTTCTGGCGGAATACAAGGAAAAATTCGCCAATCAGGTGGGCAATGACCTGAACACCTCCATGGGCGTGACCGCCCTGTACGACACCTTGAAGGCCAAGACCAACGGGGCCACCAAGCTTGCCATCCTGGATAGTTTTGACCAGGTGCTGTCCCTGGATCTGCTGGCCAAGGCGGCCAAGGTGCGGGAGGAGCAGTCCAGGGCCAAGGCCGCCCAGACCTCCGGCGGCTACACCGTCACCGGGGAGGGCGACCCTGAGATCGACGCCCTGGTCCTGGCCCGGGGCGAGGCCAAGAAGGCCAAGAATTTTGCCGAGGCTGACCGGATCCGGGATGAATTGAAGGCAAAGGGCATCGAGGTCACTGACGTGCCCGGCGGAGCGGTTTGGAAGAGAATTTGAGTCTGGTATGGAATCAGGAGAGCCTCGGTCATGGCCGGGGCTCTCCTGATGGTCAAAGTGAGAAAATCGGTTCAAAAGGGTGGGCCGATGTGTGCTTTCCGCCTCTTTTACGGCGTTCCTTTATGCGAATACGCCTTGTACAAGGATCATGTAAAGCCCGGTAGCCCCAAAAATGGAGATCAGGTCGTTGCCCTTCCAGAGGTGGAGGAGCACCGCCGCCGCGCCTGCCAGCAGGGTGGGGACCCACCCCGCCGGGGTGGAGAAGGTGACCCCCTTCATGCAGTAGACGATCAGCATGGCGATGATGGCAGGGGGCAGGACCTTGCCCAGGTACAGCACGATTTTTGGGGGATGCTCTCCGCGGTCGAACAGCAGAAAGGGCAGGGCCCGGGTCAAAAAGGTCACGGCGGACATGACGGCGATGGAGGCCAGCGCCTCCGCGGCGGTCAGCTGCATGGTACTTCCTCCTTTTTTGCCTCATAACAGTCATCCAGTTTGGGACGCAGGGCAGTCAATGCCAGAACGATCAGTCCCAGGGCGGGGAGGAGCATCTCCTCCGCACCCACCAGCATCAGGCTGAGCAGGGTGGCCGCGCCCCCCAGAAGGGCGGGGAGGTGGCTCCCGGCCTTTTTCCACTGGCCCACAGCGATAACCAGAAACAGCGCCGTCATGGCGAAGTCCACTCCGGTGGTGTCCAGCCCCAGGGCGGCGCCCAGCACAGAACCCAGGACCGACCCCAGAATCCAGTAGCTGTGGTCCAGCATGGCCACGGCAAAGTAGTAGTCATGCTCCTCCACCCCTGCTGGGGCCCGGGCGGAGCTGAGCAGGGCATAGGTCTCGTCGGTCAGGGAGAAGATCATGTAAAACTTTCGGGCCCCCATTCCCCGGAACTTTTCCAGCATGGAAAGGCCGTACACCAGATGGCGGAAATTGATCATCAGCGTCAAAAACGCCACCTGGCTCAGAGAAGCCCCAGTGGCCAGCAGAGAGACACCCAGATACTGTCCGGAGCCCGCATAAATGGTCATGCTCATCAGCAGAGCCCAACCCACGCCGTAGCCCGCTGTTTCCAGCATCAGACCGAAGGCCATGCCGATGGCCAGATACCCCATCAAAACCGGAACCGTCGCCGGAAAGGCGGCGGTCAAGGCTTTTCGATTCATGGATTCTACACCTCATTTACAACAGTTTCTCCTCATTTTACTCGTTTTTTTTCGCTGACGCAATCCCCATATCCGCAATTTTCGGGGCGGATTGGAAAATCGGTCAGCTGCAGACCTTCTTCAAAATGGGTCTTTGCACAGTGCAGGAAGTTTAAAGCATTATAAAACGTATCAACAGACGGAAGAAAGCAGGAGTATCAGATAAGGAAGTGTGGTCAGATGAAAAAGATACTTTTTGTGTGTCACGGCAGGATTTACCGGACATGAAAAAGCGCCTGTAAATCAAACATTTTTTGTGCTTCTATCTCAGTTTTACCAACGATTTACCAATATTTCTGGAGAGACAGGCTTGCTAACTATCACACCAGAATGAGGAGAACAACAATGCAGAGAAGCACCTCTTCCAACAGATGCATCTCAAAGGCAAGATTTGGTGATGACAGATCATGAAAAAGTTTCTTTCTTAATGCTTTTATTGATATTTTGGCCTGTATGATCGAAAAGTATGGTCCTCAAATGCTCAAAGACTTAGAAGAAAAGCGCACTTCAGAATTTCCAAAAATTCCATTATGAAGTGCCTCAATCAACACCCTGCTCAATTGCTGAAGCAGGGTGTTTTCATATTAAGGTTCAGTTTAGAATTCTTCGAATAGGAATCAAAGTTCCGTTGAAATTATCACGAGTTCGTGATACACTTTAATAGACACCCACAAACCAGTAAAAGGCTGGAGGATACTTATGGCTGTTCAGTATAATAAGCTATTTAAGATGATGATCGACCGGAAAATGACCAATAATCAGTTGGCCAAACAAGCAGGAATCAGTTTGAACATTATTACCCGTCTGAAGCGGGATGAATATATTGCCATGCAGACCATTGAGAAAATCTGTATTGCTCTGGACTGCAGTGTAGATGATATTCTTGAGTTTATCCCGGAGTCCCAACAATGAGTTGCCATAATGATAGAGAGGAGGCATATCATGCAATTTGAAGAAAAACTGGATGTGATCGAAGAAGATATTGCTCAATACAGCCGTGAACTGCTTGATATCCTTCTAAAAGACAGAACGACAAATGAGAACATTATCTGGGCAACCAGTGACTATATCTCCCATGGGGAGCTTTATGCAGCGACAGAGCAAATCTACGCCAGCCTGATCACTGGCGTTCATTCTAAGCTGATTCAGCCTCGTGTAGCAAAGGCACATGAGCAAAAAAACAGCCGCACCAGAGATAAGGCGGAAGTGTTTACCCCTTCCTGGATCTGCAATGCTCAAAATAACTTGGTGGACGAGCATTGGTTTGGTCGGCCTAATGTTTTTAACATCCCGCAAGACAGCACCTGGACGGCAACGGAACGGGTTGTGTTTTCTGAGGATAAGCAGCACACTTGGAAGCATTATGTGGATGCACGGAGAATTGAGGTTTCCTGCGGTGAAGCCCCTTATCTGGTAAGTCGCTATGATACAGTAACTGGCGGTCCCATTGAACTTTTCTCCCGGATCGGCTTACTGGATCGTAAACTGCGTGTTGTGACCGAAAATGCCTCCGATGAAAGCGAATGGCTGAAATGGGCCTATCGAGCGTATGAAAGTGTGTACGGTTTTGAGTTCCAAGGTGACAACTTATTGCTTGCACGAGAAAATTTGCTGTATACTTTTATTGATTATATGCGATATGCACTGAAGCGTACTCCTACGCTCGATGAGCTGAAAAAGGTTGCCACCATTATTTCCTGGAATCTGTGGCAGATGGATGGACTCACCTACGGTCCTCCGCTCTGCGATATTCAGGAAGAGATGAACCAGCTTTCTCTGTTTGACTTTATAGAAACAGAAACGCTGATTGTGCAAAAGCCTGCACAGTCACGGTGCAAAATCAAAGATTGGCGATCCAAAGTGATCGTGGAATACTGCTCTTTGGTGAAGGGGGAACGATAATGGAAACCGTATTTGGAACTGCTTTTGAGTATAAATTGATTTATGTTTTTGCCATCCATGACGAGGCTCATAAAGGGCTTTTGAAAATTGGTGATACCACGATTCAGTCAGACGCTTCCATTGATGCCCTGTTCCCCAACTGTAAGACGCTGAATCAGGCGGCGCTGAGCCGGATTAAGCAGTACACGAACACAGCGGGTATTTCTGCCCAGCTGCTACATACCGAGTTGGCTGTCCGTCTTATTAGAGGCAAGGATGGACAGCAGGTGCTGAAAGCTTTCCGGGACCATGATGTACACCGGGTGCTGGAGAACTCCGGTATTCCCAAGAAAAAGCTGAAAAACTCTACCAGCAGAGAATGGTTTGAGGTCGATCTGGCCACCGTCCAAAAGGCTATCGAAGCTGTGAAGAAGTGCCAGCCTAACCTGTCCGGCATGGGGGCAGGTACAGGGTTTACTCCCATCGTGTTCCGCCCGGAGCAGGAAGAAGCCATCGAGAAAACGCTGAAGCAGTTCAAAACGGGAAGCCGAATGCTCTGGAACGCAAAGATGCGTTTCGGTAAAACCCTTTCTGCCCTTCAGGTGGTTAAGAAGTCTGGCTTTGTCAAGACCATTATTGTTACTCACCGCCCTGTGGTGGACGATGGCTGGTATGAGGATTTTCAGAAGATCTTCTATGATACCGATGATTACACCTACGGCTCCAAGGGTCACGGGGCTACCATCGAAGATCTGCTTAAGAGCGGCAAAAAGTTTGTCTATTTTGCATCTATTCAGGATCTGCGTGGTTCTTCCACCATTGGAGGCAAATTCGATAAGAACGATGTAGTGTTCTCACTGGACTGGGATCTGGTCATCGTGGATGAGGCCCACGAAGGAACCACTACCGCCCTGGGCGATGATGTCATTAAAAATCTGGTCAAGGAAGGAAACGGCTACGATACCAAGTTTCTTGCCCTGTCCGGTACGCCGTTCAATATTCTCAAGGAATTTGACGATAACATCTACACCTGGGATTATGTGATGGAGCAGCAGCGCAAAGCACAGTGGGACGAGCTGCACTTTGGAGATTCCAATCCCTATGACGAGTTGCCGGAGCTAAAAATCTACACCTACGACCTGGGTAAAATCCTGACCGATAAAAGCTATGTGGAGCTGGAGGACAAGGCGTTCAATTTCCGGGAGTTTTTCCGTGTCTGGACTGGTGATATCAAGCACGACCACAAGGCCATGCCAGCTACTGCACAGGTGGGCGATTTCGTCCACGAAAGCGATGTTTGGAGCTTTTTGAACCTGATTACAAAAGACGACCCGGACAGCCACTATCCTTATACCAACGAAGAATACCGCAACCTGTTCCGCCATGCCCTTTGGATGGTTCCCGGCGTCAAAGAGGCTAAGGCCCTGAGCAAGCTGATGAAGAAGCATCCGGTCTTTGGCTGTGGTGCATTTGATATTGTCAATGTGGCCGGTGACGGTGATGAAGAGGAACGCTCTGAAGATGCGCTCCAGAAGGTGCGGCAGGCTATCAACGGCGCCGGACCCGATGGCTACACCATCACCCTTTCCTGCGGCAAGCTGACCACCGGGGTCACGGTGCCGGAGTGGACGGCTGTGTTTATGCTGGCCGGATCGTTCTCCACTTCTGCCGCCAACTATCTGCAAACCATCTTCCGGGTACAGTCACCCTGCAACAAGGATGGCAAAATTAAACGCTGTTGCTATGTGTTCGACTTTGCCCCCGACCGTACCTTGAAAATGGTAGCGGAATCTGCGGCGCTGTCCACCAAAGCGGGCAAGGCTAATGAATCCGACCGTCGAATCATGGGCGAGTTTTTGAACTATTGCCCGGTCATTGCGGTGGATGGCACGGTGATGAAAGCCTATGACACCAATCGCCTGCTCCAGCAGCTGAAGCGGGCCTATGCGGAACGGGCCGTACAGAACGGTTTTGATGACACCAATCTATATAACGATGAGTTACTGCGCCTGGAAGAACTTGATATCGAGAAGTTCAATAACCTAAAGAAGATTGTCGGCACATCCAAGGCAGCACCTAAGGCCAAAGAAATCGACATCAACGCCCAGGGATTTACCGATGAAGAATACGAAGAACTGGGCCGGATCGAGAAAAAGTCCAAGCGGGAGCGCACGCCGGATGAAGAAAAGCGTTTGCAGGAGATGAAGGAAAAGCAGAAGCTCAAAAATAATGCGATTTCCATCCTGCGTGGTATTTCTATCCGTATACCGTTGCTGATTTACGGCGCTGATATTCCCATTGACGAGGATATCACCATGGAAAAGTTGGTGGACATCGTGGACAATTCCTCCTGGGAAGAATTTATGCCCTCCGGTGTCACCAAAGAGATGTTCAAAAGTTTCATCAAATACTATGACCCGGAAATCTTTGTGGCTGCTGGTCGCCGGATTCGCACCACGGTTCTCAGCGCCGATGAGCTTTCCCCCACGGAGCGGGTCAAGAAAATTGCACAACTGTTTGCCTGCTTCAAAAACCCAGACAAGGAAACCGTTCTGACCCCGTGGCGGGTAGTGAATATGCACATGAGCGACTGCCTGGGCGGCTATGACTTCTACGACGAAGCTCACGAGCAGATGATGGACAAGCCCCGCTTTGTGGATCGCGGTAAAGTGACCGCCGATACCTTTGCAAACGCAGGTGCCCGTGTGCTGGAAATTAACTCTAAAACCGGCCTGTATCCCTTGTATGTAACATACAGCATTTTCCGCAGCCGGTGCGCTGCCTGTTCTGAAGAAGAACTGGATGATGCTAAATTGCAGCAGCTTTGGGATGCGACTGTGCGGGAAAATGTGTTTGTGATTTGCAAGACAAAGATGGCCAAGCAGATCACCCGGCGCACACTGGCCGGATATCGGAAGATTCCGGTGAATGCTCATTATTTTGATGACCTGATCAACATGATGAAGAATAAGCCCCGGCAGTTTGTTGACCGGGTTTTGAAGCCCAGCTATTGGAAGCAGGAAGGGGTGAAAGCCATGAAATTTGATGCCGTAGTAGGTAATCCGCCGTATCAGCTTTCCGGTGGTTCTGGCGGTACCAATGATGCACCAATTTATCAATATTTTGTTTCGTCTGCACAGAAGCTACAGGCTGACTATACTTCTTTGATCATTCCTTCAAGGTGGTTTTCTGGTGGACGGGAGAATCTTTTAGCTGAATTCCGACATGACATGCTTGCGGATGGAGGAATCAGCAAAATGTTTGTCTTTTCTGATTCTCATGATATATTCCCATCTGTGGAAATCAAGGGTGGCCTATGCTATTTCTTGTCCCAAGAAGGGTATTCTGGTGAGTGTGAGTATACGCTCGTAAAAAATGGGACACCTACAACAATTATGCGAAATCTAAATGATTTTGATGTTTTGATTCGTGAGCCGATACTTGCTAATATTGTGAAGAAAGTAATGGCGCAAAACCCCAGAACTGTTAGCGAGATTATTTCGGGCGATACCCCGTTCGGGATTCCAACCAATCCCAAAGGTAGCAAGAAAAATTCTATCGACTTGTATGATGAGAAAAGCAATGAACATAATACGAGACTATTTTATATTGAAAGCTCCGAAAGAAAAATAGGATATGTTAACAGAACGAAAATCACTAAAAATAGCGGAGATATTGACGCAATAAAAGTGTTCATTCCAGAAGCATACGGGGCCGGAGAAACGTTTCCGCACCAAATCCTGGGTGTTCCAGAGTTCGGTGGAGCTAATTCCATCTGTTCGCAATCATATTTGTATGCGTCTTTTAGCAGTGAAGAAGAAGCACGAAATTTTATTATTTACCTGAAAAGCAAATTTTTCCGTTCCCTTGTTTTGTCAATAAAGATTTCTCAGCATGCACCGAGCAAAACATACCGTTTTGTTCCAATGCAGGACTTTTCCAAACCTTGGACAGATGCCGAGTTGTATGAGAAGTATGCCTTGACGAAAGAAGAAATTGCCTTCATCGAGTCTATGATTAAACCGATGGAATAACGAAGTAAATCGGGAGGAGATGTATAGTGAACATACAGGAGTTTATTTCAAATTATCACAATCATCCTGTACTGTTTGTTGGTACCGGGTTAAGTTTGCGATATTTGGAAAATTCATATAGTTGGGATTCTTTGCTGAAAAAAGTAGCTTCAGAGTTCAACCCTGACCCAGAGTACTATCTTGATATCAAAGCCGAGCATATGTATCCCACCGGCTATGCTTTTGACCAGATTGCCACACAACTGGAAAAAGACTTTAATCAGCATCTCAAAGAGAACCGTCATGGGAAATTTGAGCATATTAACGACCTTTTTTATGCAAACATGGAAAAGGGAATTAATATCAGTAGATTCAAACTATATTTGGCTGACTTGTTGAGAGAATCCACTATAAAGGATTCTGCATTGCCTGAAATTGCCGAGTTCAAAAAAGCTCGCAAAAATATAAGCTCTGTAATTACAACCAACTATGATACTATGATTGAGCAATTATTTGGATTTAACCCGCTCGTAGGAAACAGTATTTTGCTCAGTAATCCTTACGGTTCTGTATATAAAATACACGGTTGTGTATCACAACCAGACAAAATCATTATCACCGAAAGCGATTACGAAGAATTCAATCGAAAATATGAACTGATTCGTGCACAATTGCTTTCTTTATTCATCCATAATCCGATTATTTTTATTGGGTATAATATCGGTGATAAAAATATTAAGGATATTCTTAGGACCATCTTTTCTTATGTGGATTATAGTTCAGATGAAGCCAAAAAAATACGGGACAACTTCCTTTTGATCGAATACGAGCAGGGGGCAGAAAGCACGGAAGTTACAGAGCATGACATAGACATTGAAGGATTCGAAACCATTCGTATAAACAAGTTGAAAACAGATAATTTTATTGCTGTATACCAAGCATTGGCCAATCTGTTTTTACCAGTTTCTGCTATGGATATTCGAAAAGTGCAAACTGTCGTTCGAGAAATATGTGAGGGCGGTTCTATTGAAGTTTCAATTACTGAGGATTTAGACGAACTCGAAAATTCTGATAAAGTACTTGTTGTAGGTTCTAAGAGGACCATCAAATATGAATTTTTGACAACTTCTGAAATGATGGCAAATTATTTTCAGATTATTGAAGAATCTAACTCTCAGTTGTTGTATCTCTTAAATAAGCAAAGAATTCAATCTTCACAGTACTTCCCAATATATGCTTTTTCTCTAATGTCGCAGACGGCCTGTTCTGTCGTGAAATAGACGGGCTGTTTTGTCGGTCATCGCCGGACATCATTGTCCGGCGCCGGTGCGTTTTGTCGCATAAGAGAAGGGGATGGCTCCAGCCATCCCCTTCTTTCCGGTATTCAAGAAACCTCGCCCTCCAGGACGAGTTGTACCATCCGGTCATCAATAATGGCCCGGCGGTTTTGGTATGCGTAGACAAGAGACTGGGTACAGGCCCGGTTAATCAGTCTCGGGATGCCGGATGAGAAAGAGTGGACTGCTTTCATGGCGTCCTCAGAGAAGATTGCGTTGGGGTGTCCAGCATAGGTCAGTTGCTTCTCAATATAGGCTTTCGTCTGAGCGTATTCGTAAGGCATCAGAAAGCACTGAATATCAACCCTGTGGAGGATCGCTCTGTACGCTTGCAGCCGTAGTTTCTCCCATAGCTCCGTCTGGCCAGCCAAAATGAGTGCGAGGGGATTTTCAGAATCCATTTTGTAGTTGAGTAAGAAGCGGATTTCCTCCAGCATTTCCTTAGAGAGTAGATGCCCTTCATCCACAATCACAACCAGTTTTCGGTGTCCAACTCCACGCATAATTTCAATTTCGTGGTGCAGTAGATTCCTTGCGTCACCTCGGTAGAACCGTGTTTCACACCCCAGCTGCTCCAGAAGACCGTTGTAGAAGTGTCTCGGGGTAAGTTTAGATTCAGAAAGGTAGAGTACGGTGTAATCTTGCCCATCTAAGACGCTTTTCAGGCGGCGCAGAGCCGTTGTCTTCCCCGTGCCCGCATCCCCAACCACAAGAGCAAAAAGCTGGCGGCTGGCAGCATAGAGCAGACGGTTATAGACTTCTTCGGTATCCTGGTCTTCATAGAGATTGTCAACAGGAATGCCCCGTACAAAAGGGGTATGTGTCATTTCAAAAAATTCCTCGTACATGCTTGTCACCCCTTTTCAATTTCTGTGGTGTAGGAAATCGCCCTCCTGCGCTGCTTGTCTTGGTATGGTTCCGTTATGGCATCCAATAGACGGGAATGGTCAACGGGAATACGCTCAATCTCTTTTCGTTTTGGCTTCGGTGCAACTTTTTCGCCAACTACAATCTGCCGCACTTGAAACGGCTCATGGTCTGGTGTCTCAATCGTAAGGATCTCTGTACAGATTGGGTCATAGACTACATCAACCTGCTTGCCGGCAAAAGCAATGCCAAGGTCATATCGTTTTCCGCCAAAACTAATTACACCACTCTTGTCGGCCTTACGGGATTCACAATGCAAAAATGCTCGTGCCATCAGAGCCTTGTCCACAAATCGTGGAGGCATGGAATCGGACTTAAATGCAATTTCTGGCGTTGTGCCAAGAGCACTATGCGGTTTGGAGTGGTAACATTCATGTAGCCATGCTTGGAATTTTGTGTTCAATTCTTGCAGGCTCTCTGGTGGATGTAGACTTACCTCTGCTAAAAAAGCATCCATCGTTTGGTTAAATCGCTCCTGTTTGCCTTTGCCCTGTGGATTTCTGGGCTTTGCATAGATCAGCCGGATACCAAGCAAATCGCAGGCGCGCTTCATCCAGCGTGTTCGGTACTGCGTCCCATTGTCAAAATAGAGTCTCCGTGGAAGCCCAAATTTCAGCATGGCTTTTTGCAGGGTGTCTTCTACAATACCTTGCTCCATCGTCCCGTAAAACTCACCGTGGAGAATGTATCTGGTAGCATCGTCAATCAGGCAGGAGAAGTAGGTCTGTGTCTGTACACCGCCAAGATTGAGCACAAGTCCATATTTAATATCTCCTTGCCACAGGTCATGCCGGTGCAGCCGTTGAAATCGTTGGGAAGCGTACCCTTTGTCATTGTAAAGCTTCATCATTGCGGTGGAATACCCTGCACGGCTCAAAGCATCCTGCAATGTGGTTCGCTTCAGAAATCCGGGAGGAGCCTTCTTCTCCAACTCCAGGATTTTAATAATTGTAGGGATGCTCCTGCTGGGAAGTTCCCTGCGTAGCTGGATTGCCTCATCCAGTAGCTCTTGTGGAATTTTGTAGTTACTTTGGCTGCTCCTGCTCTGCGGTTTCAGTGCTTCAAAACCTCCATTCAAATATGCGCAGAGATACCGTTCCAGAGTTCGTTGGGAAATCTGGTTTCGTTCGCATATCTCCTGTCGTAGCTGTTCCACCCGTCTGCTATCCATGTTTTGGGACAGCAGCGGTGCAATCATAGACATTCGCTCCTCTGCAATCTCTGCGGCGAGCTTCCTGTTTTTCATTTCCATGCTGGAATCGCCTCCTGTTTTATTGGCATGACACCAGTATAGCCGGAGGAAAATCCATTGTCATGGCGGAACGGTGCTGTATCCAATTTCCGCTGTTTGCTACCAGCCGGACAAAATGCACCGTCTGCTGGCGCAGAGTGTAGCCGGGGTGAAATGTCATCGGAAGGAGGTTGGCTGCAATCAATCCGGTTGCAATATTTTGGGCATAACAGATGAACCACGCAAGCCAGGATCGGATGCGCAGCCAGGTAGATGTTTCACAGGTATGTCGGGCTTCTGTAGATTCGGCAATCTCACAGAATGCTTCCACTCCATATCGCTTATATGGAATGAGGCTATCCGGTAACTCTCTGTGTGTTTTTCCACAGCACTGGCACTTTAATACTCTGAGATGGTATTTGTGTATGCAGTCTCCATATCGGACTTTCCGCGTACAGGTTCCATGAACTTTAAGTGCTCCTCCACAGATTGGACATAGGCTGCTCTCTTTGCTTAAAATTTTGGTAGTGTCCCCGTTGCAGGACAATTCATACTGTGCTATACTAATCATGGTTTGTGAGAGGGAGCATTGAGTCGTTGTAATTATTGGAAATGTGCTTGTTTCCAGTGATTGGACTCATTGCTTCCTCTTGCCTCATTTTTTGAGCTGTCATAATAATAGCATATCCAACTAAAAACAAGAAGCAAAACCGAAAAAATATATGCAAAACACAAAATTTAGGTTGCCATATACGAAATTATTCAGTATAATGAAGATGGTAGCTACCTAACAAGTATCAACGGTTCCAAGAAAAGGAGGAAAGTACCATGAAGAAAGTCCTGTCGGCTGTGTTAGCTCTCGCAATGGTGTTCTCTTTGTCCTGCACGGCTTTTGCTGTTGAAGAAGTCCCGTATGAACCGGTAGCCACGGAGGAAACCAATATCGTGCCGAAGTCGAGCCTGTCTCTTTCGTTCACCTCTTTGGGTTCCGGTTCCAGAAAGACTTCCAGCGAAACATACTACATTTCTGGTGAAGATGCTGTACTTACTATCAACTCCTGCACATGGAGTCCCTCTTCTCAGGATGTAAAAATCGGCTGGTATAATGTGGACACCCGGGTAACATACACTGTTACCTATGAAGGTGGAGATATTAACAGCAAGAGAGTCAACTCCAGTGGTGTTCCAGATGGAGATTATAAGGTTTGCATTGTGAATGGCGGAAGTAAGAGCATCACCGGAGCTATGCAGTACGAGGTAAAATAACCATGAAAAAGGGAATTCATCGAGGATTAGGGCTATTGTTAGCAATCGTGGTGGTTGCCATGTTAGCTGCTTGTTCTACTAAGGATTCTGTATCGGAGGTTCCAGACAAGGATGACAGCGATGCCATCGTTCCTCCGGCTTCTGTTCTTCCATTTGCTGATGTGGTGGATTTAAGTGAATACTTTGTAGATGAGCCTGTGGAATTCTCTGAGAGTACGCCAAAAGGAGAACTTGTGTGCGTCAATATTGATGAATCTCAATATTCAAAAGCAGACGATACCATTCTGTTGCCCAATGAAAAAACAAAGGCAATGGCCGTTCATTGCACTTGGGCCTCTGCTTCCAGAACAATCTATATTGGATTTATCGATGAGGTGTCTGAAGAGGTGTATACCCTATCTGCCGTTGGTGGTGCTCTTACAGGAACGCTCGATCTGAGTTCCCTTCCAGAAGGTGAATATCGTCCCATCATGTACAGCAGCGACAACCAAAATATCAATGCTGTTATGCTGTATCAATTCCAATAGTCTCAAGTTGAAGAGAGGTGCCGTTCTACCAAGAACGGCACCTCTCTTTTCCCTTTTATGATATAGCGATGCCAAAACAGACCGGCTTCAACGACAGATTAGCTCGGCTGTCGTGACAAAACAATCCGGCTATGCGACAAAACAGACCGGCTATTTCTGGACAAAACAGCTTGGCCTTAACACTCTAATATGTCCCGACATTGATAGGAGTGAAGATTTAAAGCAACAACAACAAGCTAAAATTAACACTCTTATTGCAGAAACGCCTTCTGCATGCTGTGGAAACCACGATAGTCCCCAAGCAGTGATCGACGATCCACAAATCCCTCGGACTTATAGAACATTAGAGATGATTTGTTCCATTATGTCAGGTCAAATGGATTTGAGGCAAGTTGAGACTTACCTTAGAAATTTCCCGGATAAGCGTTCAACAGACTATCGAAAACTCCTATGTGCATATGATTTAAAGAACAATACTTAAGGCAAACGAGAAGGCCGCTATCCTCAACGGACAGCGGTCTTCTCTGCTATCTACGTTTTTTCTTTTTTGTCCCATGGTGTGCCTGTGGGCGAGCCTTCCCCCTCATATTGTTTGGATTCTTCAGCAACTTGGACAGGCTCAGTATCCGCATAAATGCTGAGAAATCCTCTGACGCAATCTTGTCGAAAGGAATCTGCATCTGATCGCAGAACTCATGAATCACCCGTTCCTCATTACTGCCCAGCTGCATGGCACGGTCAAACTTTTCCTTGACCTCCGTGAAAGACGGCTGTGGATCGGCGGTGGTACGGTCGGCGACATGAGCCTGACGAATATCCTGAACGATGCTGTCCAGATCATCATGAATCGTGTGGCTGAAAAAGTCGCTCTCCTGCACCTGTCCCAGCTCCAGCGTGCGGACATAAAGGTCGTTATCCCCTGGTGCATGGCTGCGGATTACTTCCTGCCGGGTGGCCTCCAGCACCAGATTCATCTGGGCAATCCGCATATCAGCAATTCTGTCAACAAAAATCTCAATATCCGTCATCAGCCGCTGGAAATTCTCATGTGTGGCAATCTCACACAGCAACCGATTGTTAATTTTCCCGCTGCTCAATAATGTAACCATATCATCACTCAAATGCAGGGCTTGAAGCTCTGTGTTTGGGTGATTTTTGTTTTCCGACAACCCCATCAGGTAATCGGTGGATACCCCGTAAAATTCCGCCAGCGTAGCGATGGCAAACGGGCTGATGTCCTTATAATCGTCGCTCTCATATTTGCTGAGAGCAGATTTGGAAAGCCCGGTCTGTTCGGCCAACTGCTCCAGGGTTAAGTGCTTGTCCACCACTCGCAAGTCCTTCAAACGCTCCGGGATAGACAGCTTCGTGTGCATCCACATTCCCCCTCTCATCAGGAAAATCCTTCTGTTTTTAACCATTATACCATGATTCCATAAGCGTGGAAATATGCTAATTTCGAGCCGTTTTCCATCGTTTTGGACATACGGGAGAGGGCCTGTTTTTTCGGTAAAATGAGTTTTGTCAGGAGACATAGAACCTTGAAAATTGAATGACCGGCTGCAAGGGGTATGACCTTTGGGGAAGTGATGCCATGACAGGAGCGCACCAAGAAGGACAATACGCTGGGGAAAATCCGAGCAGGAGCGATTGCAGGCAAACCGGCAACTGACACATGAAAATAAACTTTTAGGAGGTTGATTTTATGAAGTTAAGTATGAAGGAAAAGAAAGTGTTGTATGCCTTTGCCTGTCCCAACCACCACAACACGGTGACACGGCTGAAATGGCTGACTGCCCTGACCGTTGACCCGCAGGCCAAGCACCGGATGCTGGAGCTGGCCCGGAAGATGGAAACGGAGATAGCAGAAAGCTGGTACACCGGCTTTTATCATCAGCTCCGTGCGGAGATGGACGAGTATTACCGTGCCAAGCGCCGCCTGCGTTTGTTAAAGGAAAACACCGACTATGAGGAGGATTTGTATGACGAAGCTGTCTAAGTATGAGAAAGAAACCATCATTAACTGGAACGAGGCGGAGGACACCGCCAGTATCTACACCTTCAACGCCGATCTGAAGCGCAGGTTGGCCGAGTTCAGCCGCAAGTATCCCCAGCTGTGCCGGTTGGAGCGCAGCACCACTGAGGGCAGCGTGACCTATGTGATGGACAAGTCCCGACTGTCCATCCGTCTGGTGCCGCCGTACAGCGAAGAAAGGCTGACTGCTGCCAGAGAGTACGCCAAACAGCACGGATTTCAGGTCTTGCGGACGGACAAGGAGAGCGCCTGAAATCGGGTCAATTCACGGGAAAATGACGGGTCTGTACTCGGTATTTTTGCGGTGAATTGGTATCGTGATACCCCAGCATTCCCCCTTTTCGGGAAATACGACAAAGGGAGCATTCAGAGCCGGAGGAGCTGACTGAAACCGCACAAGCGGTGAAAGTCGGCTTCTCCGGGTAGGAGTACAGAGGGCGGCAAGCCCTTTGTGCTGGGTACAGGGGCGCAGCGCCCTGTTGGGGTCAAGGGGCAAAGCCCATTGGCAGGTTGAGGGCAGCCAGCCCCATCGGGTCAAGGGTGAAACGCCTTGCCCAGGGAGAGTTGATGCTTTGCGTCAACTCATACTGGGTATTACCTGACGCAGAAATCCGCAGGTTTGGCGGCTTCGCCGCTGCTCCCCTTCGGGAAAAATCAACGGAGAATGGAGGGATGAAAATTGAAACTGACACGGCACAACGGACGCTCCGGCAAGCATGGCACCTATAATCCCCGGCACAATGATCGCAGGTTTGATGTGGAGAACAGCGAACACATTGATGCCCAGCGAGCCAGAAAAAATGTGTACTGGGATTGCTACCGTGGATTCACTACCCCGGAACTTCGGGAGAAACCAGAGCAGTCGGATTTCAGCTTTGAAGAAATTGAGCGGATGTATTACTACGAGCATTATTCCGACCATGTGGATGCCCAGAATGCCCGGAACGAGAAAACCCGGCACACCGAGCGCAACCGTACCGTAGAAGATCTTTTGAAAAACAACAAGACCTGTCCGGAGGAAAGCATTTATCAGATTGGCACCATGGAAGAATCCGTTCCACCGGGTACGCTGGCGCTCATTGTCAGCGAATTTTATGAGGAGTTTGAACGGCGCTTTGGCTCCCATATCCACATTCTGGACTGGGCGCTGCATCTGGATGAGGGTACGCCCCACATCCATGAGCGCCATGTGTTTGACTGCAAAAACCGGTATGGGGAATTGTGCCCCCAGCAGGAAAAGGCGCTGGAGGAACTGGGCTTTGAGTTGCCTGATCCGAGTAAGCCCAAGGGCAAACACAACAACCGCAAGCAAACATTTGATGCAGTATGCCGCACGCTGCTCTTTGACATCAGCCGCAAGCATGGGGTGCATCTGGAGCAGGAGCCGTCCTATGGTGGGCGGGCGTATCTGGAGAAACAGGACTATATCCTGATGAAGCAAAAGGAGCAGCTGGCGGCGCAGGAACAGAAGCTGGAGAAGCTGACCCTGAAAATTGAGGATGTGGAAACACTGGTGGAGGAAGTTTCGGATATTGCCTATGACAAGGCGGTGGAGGTTGTCACCGATACTGTCCGGCAGGAAACCCATAATGAGGACATCCGGTTGGTGGAGGAAGCAAAAAAGTGGGTACTCTCGCCGGAACGGAAAGCGCCACAAAAAGAGCGTGAGTATGCCGCTGCCCGGTTGGATGGAGTGATCTCCAAAATCAAAAATGCCATGCAGTCTGCGCTGACAAAAATCCAGAAGAAGCTGATGCAGCCGGAGGTCAAGCAGGCTGGCAAACATCAGATTCAGGAAAAGGCCAAGGAATCCATTCTTGCTTTCCTGAAAAAAGCCAAGCAGGATAGCGCACAGAGAGAATCCAACCGGAAAAAGCAGCAGAAAAAACAGGATATGGAGCTGTGAGGCATCTGATTTTGCATACAAATCAGGTGTCTTTCCCTTGAGGAGGTGAGAAACATTGAACAGCGAAACTCAGAGTTTAGTGCCAGTCACCCAGCAGACCGAAAGCGCAGAATTGACCGTTGAGCAGGTGTGGGAAAATCTCTCCGTCACCGAGAAAGGACAATCGGCCAACACCATTGGAAATTGCCGCACGGTGTTTTGCCAAGATCCGCTTTTGCGGGGCGCAATCCGGCTAAATCTGCTGACCGACCGTATAGACATTGTGCGGGATCTGGGTTGGCGCAGAAGCACCAGCGCCTTGACCGATACCGATGTCAAATATCTGCTCCTTTACTTTGAGCAGAACTACGGTTTGACTAGTGAAAAGAAGCTGATGGCGGCGCTCTCCATCGTAGCAAACGAAAACTGCTATCACCCCATTCAGAATGTGCTAAACAGTTTGGTGTGGGACGGCAAGCCCCGGATACGCTCCTGTCTGCATCACTTTTTAGGGGCAGACGAGAGCGACTATGTGGAAGAAATGCTCAAGCACTTCCTGCTGGGAGCCATCCGCCGGGTGTTCCATCCAGGTTCCAAATATGAGGAGCTGCTCTGTCTGGTGGGCGGCCAGGGAGCCGGAAAGTCCACCTTCTTTCGATTCCTGGCTATACAAGATGAGTGGTTCTCCGATGACCTGAAAAAGCTGGATGATGACAAGGTGTTTGCCAAGCTGCAAGGCCACTGGATCATCGAGATGTCGGAGATGCTGGCCACCAGCAACGCCAAGAGCATCGAGGAAATTCGCTCCTTTATCAGCCGCCAAAAGGAAACCTACCGCACCCCTTATGAGACCCAGCCCAAAGACCGTCTAAGGCAGTGTGTGTTCGGTGGTTCCTCCAACACGCTGGATTTCCTACCCCTTGACCGAGCCGGAAACCGCCGGTTCCTGCCAGTGATGATTTACCCTGAGAAAGCGGAGGTTCACATTCTGGAGGACGAAGCCGCTTCCAGGGAATATTTGTTGCAGGTATGGGCGGAGGCTATGACCATTTACCGCAGCGGCGAGTATTCCATGAAATTTTCAAAGGAGATTCAAAAGCAGTTGGTGGAAGTCCAGAAGGACTTCATGCCGGAGGACACCGAGGCTGGGCAGATCCAGGGGTTCCTGGAACACTACACTGGCAATGTAGTTTGCTCCAAACAGCTGTTCAAGGAAGCGTTGGGACACGCCTTTGAGGAGCCGAAGCGTTGGCAGCTGCACAACATCAACGAGATCATGAACACGGTGGTGACCGGCTGGAAGCCTTTCTCTAACCCCCGGATGTTTGCGGGCTATGGGCGGCAGCGTGGCTGGGAACGAGAGATTTCCGGCAACGAACTGCCCGACAACGAAGATAGATTTGTGGAGCTGAGCGAGGAAGAAGTCCGTCAGCTGGAGCTGCCAAAGGAGTGGATTGCGTGATTTACGGGGCTTGTTGCCCAGTAGATTGTCGCCTGGTTGCTGACTTTGTTGCCGCAAAAGTGGGGGTGTAGATACGATAAATGCCCGTAAAGCAAGACTTTTTTGGGGGTATTTGTTCTCTGACAACGAAAGCAACGAGATTTCACAAGAAAATTTGAAAAGTAAGAAACGATGGTCAGACGATAGGTTGCAGGTTTTTCGGAGTCCGTTGCCGGACTTCGTTGCCGATGCCCTTTGTCTGGCTTTTCTGATCTATGGAGGTAGCCTATGGGAAATGAAAAGACAATGACTTGCAGTAAGAAGTGTTTGGATATTCCGGTCTGGCGGCGCTATACCCTGACCATTGAGGAAGCCGCCGGATATTATCATATCGGAGAGGGAAAGTTGCGGATGCTGATTGATGAGCATCCCAACGAGGATTTTTATGTGATGAATGGAAACCGTGCTTTGATCAAACGGGAGAAATTTGAGAGGTATCTGGATCAGGCCACTGCTGTATAATAGCCTTTCAAAAAGTCGATGGCAGATTGCCATTCTTTCATGGCAAAGCTATACGGAGAGCCAAACTTGTGCTATGATAAGAGTGCAAGTCTGGCTCTCCTTTCTTTTAGAGGAGAGATTTCAATGAGTGAAAAAAGACGAGACAATCGCAATCGGATTTTGCGAGAAGGCGAGTATCAGCGCAAGGATGGGAGGTATCGGTTCCGCTATCTGGACGAGGATGGCAAAGAACAAAATGTGTACAGTTGGCAGCTGGATAAAAATGATCCTATGCCCAAGGGAAAAAAGCGAGAGCCTTCCCTGAGAGAAAAGGAAAAGCAGATTGAAGCTGATCTGTTCGATCACATCGTAACCAACGGTGGAAAGCTCACGGTTTTGGAACTGGTGGAAAAGTATGTGTCTCTGAAAACCGGTGTTCGCCATAATACGGTTGCAGGATACAAGACGGTAATCAACATCTTGAAAAAAGAGGCGTTTGGCAGGCAGCGCATTGACAAGGTGCGCTTATCGGATGCCAAAGCATGGCTGATTAAACTCCAGCAGGTAGATGGCAGAGGGTATAGCTCGATTCATTCGATTAGAGGCGTTCTGAGACCGGCATTCCAGATGGCTGTGGATGATGACCTGATTCGCAAAAATCCATTCGGGTTTGAGTTGGCATCAGTAGTCGTCAATGACTCCGTGACTAGAGAAGCTATCAGCCGGAAACAAGAGCGGGATCTTCTGAAGTTTATCAAAGAGGATAAGCATTTCAGCAGATACTATGATGGAATTTATATTCTCTTTTATACAGGGCTTCGTATCTCGGAATTCTGTGGGCTGACGATTCAGGATATTGAGTTTGAGGAAATGCGTATCAAGGTGGATCATCAGTTACAGAGGACATCACAGATGGAGTATGTAATCCAGCAGCCAAAGACAGAAAGCGGTATCCGCTATGTTCCGATGACCGAGGAGGTGGCCTCCTGTTTCCGCCGGATCATTGCCAACCGAGCCCACCCAAAAGCGGAGCCAATGGTGGATGGATACGCTGGTTTTCTGTTTCTGGACAAGAACGATATGCCCATGGTGGCACTTCATTGGGAAAAGTACCTGGAACATATCGTCCAAAAGTATAACAAGATTTACCGCATCCAGATGCCGAAGGTAACTCCTCATGGTCGA